>ERZ894236.679-NODE-679-length-35404-cov-105.133_pt1 | contig 35404 bp, 33 predicted proteins | sample MGYA00380297_ERZ894236 | MGnify/ENA primary metagenome ERZ894236 (study PRJEB32331, sample SAMN06328420) | human gut metagenome | biome: human gut microbiome; feature: stool | host: Homo sapiens | collected 2014-08-04 ... | reverse complement strand
TCCTTTTTATGGTTTACATAAATTCCCATTACCCGAAATTTATTTTACGCTACTGGTTACTGCACCTTTGGCAAGGGTGAAACGGATAAACAGCTTCAACCCCTGCTCTGGACGCTTGACCTCGGCAAAATTGCCGCAGGTACGCATCACGCCCACCACAAAGAACAGGACGAGCAGGGCAAGCCCGATAGCCTGCACCGCACCGTATATCCACGATGACTTTCCGTATCGCACTGCCTTTAAAGATTTCTGGGGATTGGGTTATGAGCTGCCATATCTCGGCTAACTTCTCATTCCAAGTGTTCAGGGCGTTCTCTAAATTCTGTACCACCCAGTCAGACATTCGACCACCTCCACCCAAAAACTCGTGTACCCCGGGGCTAAAGCTGGAAACCAATGGAACCTTCACCGCGTCCAGGTTCTTTCTGACATACTCATAGCGGATCCCTTCCGTCCTTTGGCCCAACGGCCCGCGGATGCTCCACTCCGGCACAGGCAAAACTGTCCGCCTTCTCCTCCTGCCCCAGCCTTTTGATCAGGGGTCTAGCCATATATCATTCTCCAGCCAGTAGCCTGACAAATAGTCCTGTATCTGTCTGTCATGGAAACATCAAACAGCTCCGCCGCCAACGCTCCCATTACTCCGCCTCCCCCTTTCCCGGTATCCGAAAACCTTCCGATGCTTTCTGAAAGGCTTCCGATATCTCCTCATCCGAGGGATGGACGTACGTATTGAGCGTGGTGTATATATTTTTATGCCTGGCCCGTATACGGAGAAGTTCGGGATCCCAGCCCGCGCTGTTCAAAAGGCTCAGGGACGTATGCCGGAACATATGCGGGGTAATGTAGATCCCGGTCTTTTTTCGCAGCTTACGGAACAGGTTGTCTACATCCGTATAATCCATTGCCTTTCCCGCGTGTTCAGTAAAAAGCAAAGGATATCTGCTGATAACACCTGGATCAAATCCACAAATAATAAGATATCCGGTTGCGATTGAGGATGTATGGTTCAGTAATCCACATGCAAAAGCAAAAGTTGTACTGAAAGTTATCCACTTTTCGCTATAAAGCAATGGCGAAACAGAATTTTTATTTTCTCTGTTTTGACCAAAAATCAATCTGTCCTAACTAAGGTACTAAATAGTTACATGAAATTAATAATTTTTGAATCTCTTTTGCCAGCGCCGCTGCCAGTTTTCGATGATTTTCTGCAGTCATATGCAGCCGGTCTTTCTCACTGGCTTCTGCAACTGAAGCAGCATCGAAGAAATGACAATTCTTCTGTCTAGCTACTGCTTCATATTCCGGCCGAAAACATCGTGACATAGCGGAAGCTTCTTCAGTAAAACAGCCATAGATACTGTCAGAAATTCCTGTCTTAATCAAGACTGGAGAAACAATCAGAATCTCCGGGTCCGGATAAGACGGAGCGAACGGAAAGCTGCGGATCGTATCAACAATCTGCTCCATCGCTCTCCCCAGATCCCAGGATGTCACCTGAAAGCGTTTCTTCAGATCATTGGTTCCCAGCATCACCACAATCAGATCCAGCGGATTATGGCTGGCAATAATGGGTATCAGCATTTTCAAGCCATTTCTTCCATAGGAGATTTCATCTTCAAAAACGGTTGTTCTTCCGCCGCAGCCTTCCTCGATAACGCGATAATCGCTCCCAAGAAGATTCTGCAGTACGCCGGTCCAGCGAACATCATCAGGATGTCGTCCTCCATGAATCGGATCCGTGCCAAATGTGTTACTGTCTCCATAACATAAAATATGTTTCATTACAATAACCCCATTAATTTCGGCAGCCCCAGTGAAAGGGACGGTATAAACGTCAACAGCAGCAACATGATAATCATAGACAGGTAAAATGGAAGAAATCCTTTCACAACCTTCTCCACAGGCACTTTCGCAATACTGCATCCGATGAACAAGGAAGTTCCTACCGGAGGTGTGCAAAGACCGATTCCATAAGCCAGAACCAGAACCACACCGAAATGGTACGGGTTAAAACCAAGTGCTCCGGTTGCAATCGGGAATAAAATAGGCGTCGTCAAAAGAATCAGAATACCCATATCCATGAAGCATCCAAGGACCAGCATCATCAGCAAAAGCAGCAGAACCAGCAGAGTTCTGTTTGAGGTCAGAGAAAGAAGCCAGGTGGATAGATTCTGAGGTACTTTTAAATAGGACATCACATAACCAAATGCTCCGGATGCAGAAATAATCGCCATTGCCATTGTCATCGTAGGCAGACATTTTTTCAAACCTTCCAGATAAAGCTTCAACGTCATATTGCGATATACAAACAAAGTTAAGAACAATGCATATACTGCGGCAACCGCCGCAGCTTCTGTAGCGGAACAAATGCCAAAGGATGTTCCCGCAAGCACAATTACGATTGCACCTAATCCCAGAAGTGCTTCCCAGATAATTTTAATGTTTTCCCTCATGGATCGCTTCACACCCAGAGGATATCTCTTTCGCACAGCTATCACATAAGCGGGAATCATAAGGCCTAACGTTAACATTACGCCAGGAATATATCCGCATGCCAACAGTGTGCTGATTGAAATTCCGCTTGCAGAAGCCAACGCATAAAACAGCATATTCTGGCTTGGCGGAATAATTACACCTTCCACTGATGAAGTTACAGTTACTGCCACACTGTAATCTTCATCATATCCTTCTTTCACCATCGCCGGAATCAACATAGCCCCAATGGAGGATACGTCTGCCGCCGAAGAACCGGATATTCCACCAAACAGCATACTCACCAAAATGTTGACAATCGCCGTACCGCCACGGATTCTCCCTACGATAATATTACAAAAGGACATAAGTTTTGATGTAATCTCACCATCTGTCATAACCTGCGCCATCATGATAAAAAAGGGTACTGCAATAAAAGTAAAGCTCAGCAAGCTGACTGACATTTTTTGAAATAAATTAAAATACGGAATCCCAAGGTATGTTGCCGTCACCAATGCAGAAATGGCAAGAGAGAAGGCAATCGGTATTCTGATGACCATCAGAATTGCTAATGTTGCAAATAACATAATGGTGCCTATTGCTATCTCATTCATGTCTTTCCTCCTCATTCTTTTCCTGGTTTCCAATCAGATATTCCAATAAATTAACCGCACTGTACAAAGCTGTCAGAATTCCTCCAAAAACAATTGGGAAATACTGCACTCCTTGAGACAGATGAGTAGCCGGCAAACGCTTCATCAGATTAATTTTAAAAACCTGCCAGCCAAAATATACCATCAGACATCCAAATACAGTCAACAGTAAATTACGTAAAATATCACAGGCTCTTCTCACTGCAGACGGAAACAAGTTGTATACACCTTCTATCGCAATATGTGTGTCTCCGTATGCCCCGATGGAAATACACAGAAAACCGAACCAGATCAATATGGTAAGGATAATTTCTTCAGACCACACCAGAGGTTTGCTGAAAACGTAACGCATCACAACCGCACCAAAACATACCGCTAACATGATTACAAGAAACACACAGCAAATCCATTGCTCCAACTTTACAAGATATCTTAAAGACCCCTTTACCTTCGACATGGAACGCTTCCCCTTTCTTTCTTAAAATCTGATTTCCTGTTATTCAGCGGAGCGAATCAGATCTACCAGTTCCTTATACTGCGGATACTTGTCATATACAGACTGTACAGTATCCTGGAATTCTTTCACATCCACATCAATAATCTTACATCCTGATTCCTCACATTTTGCTCTGGATTCTTCCTGATAATCCTGCATTGCCTGTCTCTGCCATTCAGCAGCTTCTCTGGATGCCTTCTTTACTCCCTCTTTCTGTGCATCGGACATCTGATCCCATGTCTTCTTACTGCAGATAACAAGTGCCGGAGGTGCCATGTGGCCATCCAGTGTAAAGTTCTTTGCTACTTCATAATGACCAGAGGTATAATAACTTACGAAGTCATTTTCCGCTCCATCTACAATGCCCGTCTGCAGTCCCTGGAACACTTCACCGTAATCCATTGGAGTTGCCTCTGCACCTAATGCCTGTACCATGGAAATGGCTACCTCCGTCTGCTGCACACGAATCTTCATGCCCTTCAGATCGGCCACGCATGTAATCGGCTTATCCGTTGTATAGAAATTTCTGGAACCAGCCTCATAAAAATCAAGACCTACCATATTATAATTTTCCAGTTCCTTAAAGGCCATCTCTCCTGCAGCTCCATCCAGCGCCTTATATTTTGCTTCTGTATTGGAGAACAGATACGGCATACTAAATGCGCCGAACAAATCTACTACAGGTGCCATGGAATTCGTATTAACACGTGAAAAATCAAGGGTTCCCGCCATTACCTGATCGATGGAAGATGCCTCATCACAAAGAGCTGCATTCGGATATACATCAATGTTTACCGTGCCATCTGTGTACTTGTTTGCCAGATCTGCAAACATTTTCATACCTTCTGTAATCGGATTTCCATCCGCCTGATTTTCTGCCAGCTTGAAGTGAAGTTCATCCCCCATATCTCCACTTGCTGCTTCCGCTGCCGTTGTTTCTTCCACCCTTTCTGCGGCTGTTGTTTCTGGTGTAGCGGAAGCTGCCGTTGTCCCGGCCGGCTTAGAACCGTCACATGCGGTCATTGACACCACCATTGCACATGAAAGTAATGCTGCTAAAGTTTTTTTCATTTATTTTTCCTCCTTAAATAAATTCTTTGAAAAATTGAATGTTATTCTGCAGAATAATTGAAATTTGAACACTGATCGCCTCATTTTTCGGCTTCTCACCCTTGATCAGATACTCAAAAAGCGTTTTGAAACCAAGATATCCTTTCTGATAGGGATTCTTATAAACGATCGCCTTTAAAACACCGTCATACAGCATCTGCGCACTTTCCGGAAACAAATCACTTCCAACCGCAAATATATCGTTAAATCGTTCGGACTGGATTAAGGCCTCGCACATCGGAATTGTATTTCTAGCTCTCGTGGAATAAGTTCCGATGACATCCGTATTTTCTTTCAAATACTTCAGCATCTGAATGCGGTTTGCCTCGGTATTATTCAAATTCGGCACGCTAATCACCGAAATATCCAGATTTTTTTCTTGAAAATATGTTCGAAAGCCTTCTGAATTCAATTTATGAGACAACGAACGTTCATCTCCCTCCGCTATAAGAATGGTTCCTTTTTTTCCCTGCAGTACCAGATTCATCAATTCGGCTGCAAGACGTCCTGTATAGGTATCATTAGGAGCTATACAACACAGTCGCCCACAATCTTTAAAATCATTGTCAATCAGAGCCACCGACACTCCTCTTCCGGAAAATTGACTCAACAGGCACTGCATCTGAGGACTATTAATATTTGGCGTAGTCAAAAGACCATCCAATCGATCTCCCCACTCATCGTATAACTGCTTCAGAATACTAACCTGTTCTTCGCTTCCTTTCGAATCACTCACCGGGAACGTAAAATCCATCACATTCAGATTATAGCCCGATACCTCGCTCTCAGCAGCTCTGCATCCTTTCCAAACATAGCGAAAATAGTATTTTCCTCCATCTTCTGCTTCCGGGAGCACCACGGCCAAATTCACTTGACGACGTTTCAGTGCCGATGCCACATAGTTTGTTGTGTACCCAAGTTCACTGGCCACATTCAGAATTTCCTGCCTGACTGCTTTGCTGACCCCCTCTTTGTTGTTCATCGCCCTATGGACAGAAACAAGAGAATATCCACTGGCCTGTGCAATATCCTTTAGAGTTATTTTCTTCACTTCTATAATACATCATCTCCCGTCTGATTCCGGCATCATACTTCTTTTCACTAAGCACTAAAAGAGTATAAAAAGTACATAATGTCTAAATTTTATTGTTTTCGAAAACGTTTTCTATAATCTGATTATAGAATATATTTACGCGCCCTGTCAATACGAAAAAAATTTTCTCTAATTTTTAAGCAAAATACTTAAATTTATTGTGCTTTTTAACAATTACATCTTGACTTTTTTCTCTTTTTCTACTATTCTGAAAACAATTCAATCAAAGGAGATGAATATCCATGAAGCATATCATTTTCAAAAATGCTCGTGTCATTATGCCGGATGCTGTGTTGAAAGATCACTATGTTTATGTCAGAGACGGTTTGATCAAATCCATAGATCAAGAACCTGTTCCAGAAAATCTAACCAGGGAAACCGAAATTATCAACTGCCAAGGCAATTATCTTTCTCCCGGTTTTATCGATACACACTGCCATGGAGGTGGTGGTGCCGATTTTATGGACGGAACCGTACAAGATATTCTCATTGCTGCTCGGGCACATTTAAAACACGGTACTACTGCCTTATGTCCCACAACACTTACCTGCTCAGATCAGGAGCTATTCCGTTTTTTTAAATCCTACGAAGCAGCGAAGGTCGTTTCCGAACATATGCCACATCTGCTTGGAATCCATCTGGAAGGTCCCTATTTTTCTCCTGCTCAGGCAGGAGCCCAACCTCCGGAATATCTGGTTTGTCCCAAGCGGGAACACTATATGGAAATCCTCAAACGAGGGAGCGGCAACCTCGTAAAGTGGTCCATTGCTCCTGAACTTCCTGGCGCTCTTGAATTGGGAGATGAATTAGCTTCCCGTGGTATCCTGGCCTTAATGGGCCACAGTAATGCCAAATTTGATACTGTTAAACTGGCTGTTCAGCACGGATACACACAACTGACTCATTTCTATTCCGCCATGTCCACAATCACACGGGAGAATGGGCACAGGAAACTTGGCCTGGTCGAAGCCGGATACTTATATGACCAGTTAAACGTAGAAATTATTGCTGATGGGATTCATCTTCCACCAGAACTCTTAAAACTGATTGTCAAATGTAAGGATCACTCCCACATCTGTCTTGTTACAGATAGCATGCGTGGTGCGAATATGCCGGATGGTCCTTCGCTTCTGGGTTCAAAAGCACATGGAACTCCCGTCATTATCAAAGATGGAATCGCCAATATGCCAGCCTTTGACGGATTTGCCGGCAGTGTGGCTACTACGGATCGCTTGGTACGTGTCATGACTCAAAAAGCCGGTTTACCTGTTTGGGATGCCGTTCGCATGGCCTCTCTAAACCCGGCTGTTTTTTTGGGCAAGCAAGATCAATACGGAAGCATTGCACCAGGTAAGTATGCCGATCTGTTGATTTTCGATGATGACATCCGCATTTCATCTGTTTATGTTGCAGGAATCAGACAATAGCATTGTAAAAGGAGATCTTAGCATGAATATTACTGTAAACGTATCATCCACCCCGCAGGAACTAGGCAGACATGCTGCCGCAGCGATTGCAAAATTATTAAATGATGCCATCAAAGCCCAGGGCTATGCCCGCCTGGTTCTTTCTACCGGCGCTTCCCAGTTTGAAACGCTCGACGCACTCGTAAAAGAACAAGTCGAATGGGAAAAAATAGAAATGTTCCATCTTGATGAGTATGTAGCTCTTCCGGAATGCCACATTGCAAGCTTCCGAAAATATTTAAAAGAACGTTTTGTCAGCAGGGTACCGCTAAAAGCAGCTTATTTCGTAAATGGTGAGGGCAATGTGGAAAAAAATATTGCCGAACTGACCACGAAACTGAGAGAAAATCCGATTGATGTAGGCGTAATCGGAATCGGCGAAAATGGCCATATTGCTTTTAACGATCCGCCTGCAGATTTTGAAACAGACACAGCCTACAAAATTGTCACACTGGATGAACGCTGCCGGAAGCAGCAGGTAGGTGAAGGATGGTTTGAAAACGTAGGGTCCGTGCCGAAGCAGGCCATCACCATGTGCGTAAAACAGATTATGTCCTGCCGCCATATTATCACAGCCGCACCACATGATGTAAAGGCGGAAGCAATTTGTAATACTATCACAAAAACGGTCGATCCAACCGTGCCAGCCACCATCTTAAAAACTCATCCGGACTGGCAGCTGTTTATTGATGACGCTTCTGCATCCCGGCTATTTGCAAATTAATTTTCAGACATGAGGTTTTTATAGATACTGTTAATCTTGAGATTGCCATACGACGGCTTCTTTCTGAGTCGCCGCCACCCGTAAAACGGGTGGCTCGGTGGACGGGTAAAACCCTTTGTTGCTAAGCCAGCGTCTCAAGGCGCTGGCTTGTTCCAAGCCCCTATGCGTTTGACTCGTTGCCGCCCCTGAAGGGGCCTTCGTAATACCGACTAACCCTTAAAAGGGTCCTCGTATTCTTTTACACTTAATTTATCCACCATTTGATCGTATCTTTCTTGTTCTTGGATATACTTACGTATGGTGTCTTCATTTAGACCTACTGTGCTTACGTAATATCCTTCTGACCAAAAGTGTCTGTTTCCGAACTTATACTTTAGATTTGCATGACGGTCGAACATCATGAATGCGCTTTTCCCCTTTAAATAGCCCATAAAACTGGATACACTATACTTAGGCGGGATTGCCACCAGCATATGTACATGATCCGGCATTAATTTTCCCTCCAATATTTCTACCCCTTTATAGCTACATAGTTGCTTTAATATATCTCCAAATCCTCTTTATATTGATTATAAATGATTTTTCTTCTATACTTAGGTGTGAAGACGATATGGTATTTGCACATCCACTTGGTGTGCTAAATCATTGGCTTTCTTCGCCATATAAATCACCTTTCCTTTCTTTGATAGCGGCTTGGACACCTCTATCATAAATCGGAAAGGTGATTTTGTATAACATCTTGACTCGCACCCGCAAAGCGGGTGGTTTTTAGTTTCGCATGTCTCCATTTTTCGGAACACGAAAAACTCCGACATACTCAACAGGCTAAAGCCCATAAAAAAATTGACAGCCATAGACTACCCTTCCTTCGCCATGGGACGCTTATAGGGCAGCGATGGTGTGCCATCATCAAGGATTCGCTTGCATATCCAGGGCGACGGCTTTCGCCTACTATGGCTTCTGCTGACTTCTCACAGTTCGTTGTTACTACGGCTAGAAGATATCTTCCGGCGCCTTTTTCCCAAAAATCCTCATGGTCATAATGCCGATAAACAGGACTTATACCACAATATCTTCTTCAAAACCAAAATCCTGAGATTTGTCTCCTGGTTCCCCAACCATCTTCTCCGCCTTAAACTCAGCTCGCTTTACCGGGAATGCCACAACAGCCTTAAACAGATCCCCGTCTATGACAACCTGGAACTCGCCTCCCTGAAGCCGGGTCAAATCCTTGGATATGGACAATCCCAGGCCGCTTCCCTCAGTGGCCCTGGACACATCCCCCCTGACAAAACGCTCTGTCAGCTCATCCGGGCTGATGTTCAGCGATGACTCAGAAACATTCTTAATGGTAAATATGGCCTTGCCGCCCTCGTCCAGCACATCCACATAGACCCGGCTGTGTTCCATGGCATATTTCACTGCATTGGTATAGAGATTTTCCAGGACACGCCACAGGCGGCGTCCGTCAGCCTGGATGATAAGCACCTCATCCGGTATGTTGGAAATCAGTTCCAGCCTGCGCAGGGCAAACCGTTCCTCAAATTCACCGTTGGTCTGCTGTACCAGCTCTACCAGGTCAATATCTGATATATCCAGCTTCATATTGCCCGAACTGGCCTTGGATGCCTCCACCAGGTCCTCTGTCAGAGTCTTCAGCCGCTGGGACTTCTGGTCCAGCACTTCCAGATATGCGGCAATCTTGGGGTCCTGTATTTTCTCCCGCTTCAGCAGGTCCACGTAATTGATAATGGACGTAAGAGGGGTCTTGATATCATGGGACACATTGGTTATCAGGCTTGCCTTCAGCCGCTCGCTCTTAACCTGCTCCTGGATGGCTGAATCCAGACCGCTGCTGATGTTGTTGAGATGCTCTGCCATCTGCCGTTCCTTGCCGGACAGGCGGGCAGTATCAATCTGATAGCTGGTGTCCCCCTGGGAGATGCTGCTGACCGCCATGTCCAGAACATCCCTCTGCACTGACTTCTTAAATAACAGGTGGTATATCCACCCATCCAATCCCAGATACAGCACCACGAATACGTAAAACATAATCTGGTAGCTCAGCTTATTTCCCTTATAGAAAAAGAGGAAAATCAATCCCCACAGCATACCTGCGTTGAATCCCAGAAACAGCAGGTAGCAGAACCCGGTCCCCACTGCGTAGCTGACCCTTCCCACATAGTCCCTGGAAGCCTCCAGTGCCCTTTTTGCAAGGCTGTTGCTCCATAAGGTCCTGGCCTTATACCTGCGCAGCAAATCAAAACCGCACAATACAACGCTCCCGTACACAATGACCAGTTTAATCATCTTATTCCAGTAATTCCATTGTTCATTGGGAGCAAACAGGCTGAACAGACGGATTCCCACATATCTTCCTATATGGATGAACACCGCTGTTGCCGCCGCCCACAGAATCAGACAGAGCTCCGTGTGAATCTCATCAATGGGGAACAGGCGTATCTCCGCGCTTCCGTCCGTGGTATGGCCTGACATAAGCATCAGCATGGCCAGTGTGACCACACATCCCAGGCCGCCCAGTATGACGCTGCCCATGCCCATGATGAACTCGTTCCTGGCCTCCTTATATGCCTTGGCTTCTATGGAGTATGCATCCGTGTTGGGATAGCTGGTATCCACGGACAGGACCATATAGTTCTTATCGTTCTTATAGGGATTCCATATCTCCAGGAGTGTGGCTGCATTGGCAGGAACCGTGGCCATGTTGGTATCCATGCGGATGGTATTTCCCGGCACGTAAAGATACTTCCCCGTACCCACTATCTCCTCCATGGTCTTATCCGGCACATTGGTGGATACCTTTATATCGCCCTTGTCGCTCTTGTATTCGATACGGAAGTTCAGGTTCGTATCGTTTTCTATGTAATTATAATATATGGTGTAATATTCACTCAGATGGACCAGTATATCAAGGGCCAGGTCCTCCATGGTCATCCTTGGAGCCTCTCCTGCATCCGCATCCACAAAATCCGGATTATAGCTCTGGAAATCCACGGTTATCTCTTCCTCGTCATCGTCCATGGAAATGGGCGATCCGGCCAATTGGAAATTCTCATCCAGATAGTAGCCCCTGGTCTTGATATAGCGCACAATCCGGTCCAGAGTCCACTCCGTTCCCTGCTCCCCCGGTCCATTGCTGACCCTTACAATGACCTTATGCATATCCAGCTTTCCGTTGGTCTCAAACATATCCTTATAACCCACATAGGTAAATATGCGGTCGATATCCTCTGTCAGCTGTTTGTCAAACTGGGGAGAATCCTCGTATGCATCCTCGTATATCCACTTTACACCTTTTCCGTAATTGGAATTAAGGTACATGGCGCTGATCCCGAATACGGACATGGCCACAAAGATAATGTGGAACAGGGTCAGGATCAGTTTCCTTCGTCTGAATCTCCTCTTCTCATCTGTCATACAACCACCTACTGCTTTTCTATCTTATAGCCTACACCCCATACCACCTTCAGGTACTTTGGCTCCCTTGGGTTAATCTCTATTTTCTCCCGGATATGGCGTATGTGCACGGCCACTGTGTTGTCCGCGCCGATGGCCTCCTCATTCCATATCTGCTCATAAATTTCATCAATGGAAAACACCTTTCCCGCATTCTTCACCAGAAGCAGCAGGATATTGTACTCGATGGGCGTCAGCTTGATGGCATCGCCGTCCACGGTCACCTCTTTGTTGTCATCATTGATCTGAAGGCCGCCGCACTTATAAATCTGTCCGTCAGTCTGCTGGTTCAGGTTCCCCAGCTGGGTATAACGGCGCATCTGGGACTTGACCCTGGCCACCAGCTCCAGGGGATTAAAGGGCTTTGTGATGTAATCGTCAGCCCCGATGTTAAGTCCCAGAATCTTATCTGCATCCTCGGACTTTGCGGAGAGGATGATAATGGGTATACTGCTGTTCTCCCTGACCTTCAGGGTGGTGCGGATGCCGTCCAGTCCCGGCATCATCACATCCACAATCAATAAATCCACTTCATTATTATCCAGATACTCCAGGGCCTCATAGCCGTCATAAGCTTTGATTACCTTAAACCCCTCCCCTGTCAGATAGATATCAATGGCCTCCACAATCTGCTTGTCATCATCACATACCAGTATGGTCTGCATCACCAAACGCCCTCCTTTTTATATTCCACTGCCATTATGTTTGTTAGAAAATCCTCCATGCACAGATGAAGTTGTTGGCCCACCACTGGCTCAGGCTTCTGTGCACCACCCGTCCGTTACTGGAAGAAGCGTCAATGACAGTGCCTCCTCCTGCCGCGATACCTACATGGCCCCTTACCACCACAATATCGCCGGCCTGGATGTCATTAAAGTTTGTAATCTTCGTGTAGCGGCCCACATTCCTCCAGCCGGAAGAAGTCAGGTAGCTCTGGTTCACGCCCACCTGGTTGAGACACCAGTATACGAAGCCGGAACAGTCAAAAGCGTTGGGTCCCTTAGCTCCCCATACATATGGCGACCCCAGTTTCGATGAGGCAACGGATATAAGGGCGGATGCGCCTCCGCTTGCCGGTATGCTCACAGGCGGCGCGGTATTGCCGGAAGGCTTGCCCGCATTGCCGGAACCGCCGTTGTTTCCTGCATTGCCGCTGTTTCCTGAATTATTAGGCCTTGTAGTGGTGCCGGAACCTCCGGAATTAGCCGCCGGACGCCTTACATTGTCGCTGGTCAGCTTGGCCATGGTCTGTACGCCCACCAGACCGTCTGATGTCAGTCCGTTGCGGGACTGGAAGCTCCTGACCGCATTCTCCGTGGCTTCGCCGTAATATCCGGTCACATTGCCGGAAACAAGATATCCGTGCTTGTTAAGAAGCTGCTGTACCTTGGTGACCGCATCGCCGCGCTCGCCCAGCATCAGGCCGTTGGCCCTGGCATCAGGGCTGTTTAAAGCAATCCTGGTGGATGGCCCTAGATAGCCGTCCACCACCTGGTCATTCCTGGCCTGGAACTGCTTCACAGCCACTACCGTATCCTCACCGTAAGCCCCGTCCGGGGTGGTGGTCAGATATCCCAATTCCTTAAGACGCTCCTGGCAGGCCAGAACCACATCGCTCTTCTCACCGTAAGAAAGGAAGTTAGGTTTAATCTCATCGCTGTACAGCAGGTTGATGGTCCTCTGCCCCACCTTTCCATCCTGCTCCAGTCCGTTGATCTCCTGGAGCTTTAACACAGCTGCTTCTGTGGAATCACCGAAGTTGCCTGTAACCATATCAGCGGTTGCCAGGTATCCCAGCTCATAGAGACGCTGCTGGATGCGTTCAATGTCATCGCCCTGGGTTCCCTTGGACACCGCATAGTACTTGGCATCCGGGGACATGATGGCATCCCAGGTCACATTGCCAACGATACCGTCCGTGGGCAGCTCGTTCTGTCTCTGAAAATGCTTTACTGCCTGCTGGGTCATCTCACCGAAATAGTCCGTAGGCTCATCATTGTCCATGAATCCCAGGTCCATGAGGCGCTGCTGCAGCCTCTTAATGATTTCATGGCGCACCCCAATCCTCAGGTACTCAGGGGCCGGCTCCGCGTCCGGCAGGTTGATGTCGTTCAGTCCCGGCAGCACCTGTCCGTCCAGACCCAGCTGGGCAATGGTCTCAGGTACGGCCTGTATGACATTGACCTCCGAGGGCGTGGCATCCCCCACCTCTGATGATGATTCCTTGGCGCAGCCCCCCAGTATGGCGCTGAGGGTCAGCATGCCCACGGCCGCTGTATATGTAACATATTTTCTGTATTTTGAATTCATGAAGAACATATCCTTCCTGCTTCTTCTTATGTCAAAAAGCTAATCAAATTCATTCTAACACATTTTTTAAGGAATAGCGATACAAAAAATAAGGTCGTAAGAAAATTGAAAGTACTATAAAATTACCATTCCCAGTTTATAAAAAAAGGCAAAACAGCAGAAAAAGACGCCTGCACCACGGTACCCGCCCCTTGGTGCAGACGCCTTCTCCTGCTGTATCTGCATTTACTTTCCGTCCCTGAGCTTTTTTCCGCTTCGCCCGAATCTGCGCCGCTTAAAAAAGGGAACCTTGGCCGCTGCCGCCTCTGCCTGTCCGCCCTTCTGGCAGCTTCTGAGTGTCTCGTCCAGCTGGCGGAACCGTTCCTCCTCCTTCTGGTCCGAAGCCTGGAACAAAAACTCCAGTTCCTTGCCCATCTTCTCATTGACCAGACAGCTGATATCCTGGCTCAGCTTCTCATTATTCACTTCAAGGGCACGTCCAATAATCAGGTTCATGATCTGCTGGAACTGTTCCATCTTCTCTTCCATAGCGACCACGGACACGCCATCGCTCTTCACAGTGCTGAGGGACGTTCCGCTGTCTTCCTCTTTGAATTCCTTAAGTGCTGCGTTCATGTCACGCTCCAGGATTTCGTCGGACAGCTCTCCCTGAACCTTGCCGTCCTTTTTCAGGACCTGGTTCAGCGCATGCTTGATTGCCTTCAGCTGATACCCCTTCTCCTTCAGGTTCTTGACCTGCTTGAACAGGCGGATATGTAAATCCGTATAGTACCGGTGCCCCATCTCGTTACGGGGAATATCAAGTTCCAGCTCCTCTTCCCAGTACCTTAATACATGGGCCTCCACATCGACCTTTTTGGACGCATCCGATATCAGATAATGTACTTCATCCATAGCCATTCTCTCCTTCACAAGTTAACAGGCATGTCCTGCCTTACTATTAGTGTATGCATTGAGAATGGATATTATGACATCCTAGAAAAATTTTTATGCGTCCTGTCCGCCGCCCTGAGGTCTGGCAGCGTTCACAAACTTGGTGTACTCCGGTTTCCATATCAATGTAACGGTTCCGATGGGGCCGTTACGCTGTTTGGCTATGATTACCTCTGCCTCGTTGGGATGCTCCGTATCCTTATTATAATAATCATCACGGTACAGGAACATAACCACGTCGGCATCCTGCTCAATGGCTCCTGACTCACGAAGGTCGGAGAGCATGGGCCTGTGGTCCTGCCTGGTCTCACAGGCGCGGGACAGCTGTGACAGGGCAATGACAGGGGCATGAAGTTCTCTGGCAAGCGCCTTCAGGGAACGGGAGATATCGGAAATCTCCTGCTGGCGGTTATCGCCTCCGCCTTTCTTGCTGCCGCTCATGAGCTGCAGGTAGTCGATGATTACAATGCTGAGTCCATACTCCAGCTTCATCTTCCTGCACTTGGAGCGCAGCTCTGATATGGATATACCCGGGGTATCATCGATTATCAGCTTGGAATTTCCTATGACGCCGATACCCTCCACCACTGCGTCCCAGTCAGAATCCGTCAGGGAGCCGGTACGCAGCTTCTGGGAATCCACATTGGACTCCATGGAAAGCATACGGTTCACCAGCTGCTCCTTGGACATCTCCAGGCTGAACACCATGCAGGGCAGGCTCTTTCGCACCGCCACATAGTCCACCACGTTCAAAACAAAGGCCGTCTTACCCATGGAAGGACGGGCTGCTATCAGAATGAAATCCGAAGGCTGGAAACCGGAAAGCTTGTAATCCAGGTCAATGAAGCCGGATGGTATACCTGTAACGGTTCCCTGGTTCTTATAGGCATCCTCAATCTTCTCCAGCACGTTGATGGCCACCTGCTTGATGGGCACGAAATCCTGTCCCCCACGGTTCTGCAGCAGGTTAAAGACGGATTTCTCCGTGTCTGCCAGTATGTTCTCCAGGGGCTCCTTTCCAGCGTAACAGGTATTGGCAATCTCCTCCGTGGTCTTAATCAGCCTGCGCAGCACTGCCTTCTCGCCTACAATGGCGGCATAGGACCTTACATTGGCGGACGTAGGCACCATGGTCACGATATCCCGGACAAAATCCAGGCTGCTCACCTCAGGAGGCACATCCTTTTCCTTCAGACGGTCCTGAAGCGTTACCAGGTCCACGGGCTTGCCTTCATTGAACAGCTCCACCATGGCATCGAACATAATGCCGTACTGCTGCTGGTAAAAATCACTTCCCGTAACAATCTCAGATGCGGCAATCACTGCCTCCCTGTCCATGAGCATGGAACCGATGACTGACTGTTCCGCCTCCAGACTGTGGGGCAGCACCCGCTTAATCAGGGCTTCTTCCATATTACTCGTCTCCTGTATTATGAGACCCGCCTGATTAGGCGGGTCCTCTGTCTGCACTATGATTTTATGCTTCCACTACCTTGACAGCCAGTCTGGCTGTCACATCCTTATGAAGCTTAATAGGCACCTCGAAGCTGCCAATGGACTTGATGGGGTCGTTCAGCACAATCTTTTTCTTGTCAATGTCAATTCCCAGCTGGTCCCCAATGGCCTTGCCGATTTCCTTGGAGGATACGGAGCCAAAGGCCCTTCCTCCCTCTCCCGCCTTGATGGTCAGGGTAACGGAGGACTCATCCAGCTTTGCTCCCAGCTCCCTGGCTGCTGCCAGCTGCTCCGCTGCAATCCTGTCGTCGTTGGCCTTTTTAAGCTTTAAATCATTCAGATTCTTAGAATTGGCTTCCACCCCAAGCTTCTTGGGCAGGATGAAGTTTCTGGCATAGCCGTCATTCACATTCACAATCTGACCTTTTTTTCCTAATGACTTTACGTCTTCCAGTAATACTACCTGCATGTCTCATACTTCCTTTCTGTTTCTGTGTCTGTCCGCATCCCTTATCAGGATACCTCGCCTTCCTCCAGCATCTGGCGGATAACGTCCCTCAGCCGCTCCTTTGCCTCTTCCACGGTTACGCCCTTCATCTGGGCTCCTGCTATGGTGCGGTGTCCTCCGCCTCCCAGCTTCTCCATCATGACCTGGACGTTGACCTCGTCAATGGACCTGGCGCTGAAATAAATGGTTCCGTTATAATCCGTAAGCACTACCGAAGCCTTCATGCCGCGGATTTCCAGAAGCTCGTTGGCTGCCTGGGCCCCGATGATGGTGGGACTCTCCAGCCCTTCGGCCGAGCATTCGCTGATGGCAAAGGCATCCATAAACACCTCGGCCTTCCTGACCGCGTCCGCCTTTGCCTGATAGTCCTTCATATTCTCCCTGAAAAGTTTGCGCACCCTGGTTATGTCGGCGCCGCTTCTCCTCAGAAATGCCGCTGCCTCAAATGTCCTGACACCGGTCTGATTGGTAAAGTTCTGGGTGTCAATGACAATGCCGGCATACATGGCGTCTGCCTCAGCAGATTTGATTTTAATACCGTCCGCAATATATTGCAATACCTCTGCCACCATTTCGCAGGTAGACGAGGCATATGGCTCCACATAGGAAAGCACTGCGTTATCTATGATTTCACTGCTGGTCCTGTGATGGTCTAAGACCACAATGGTCTTCACCATCTCCAGAAGGGCCGGTTCATCCGTAATGCTGGGCCGGTTCACATCCACGATGACCAGCATGGTTCCCTGGTCCACCAGCTCGGCTGCCCTGGGGCCTGTGAGCAGCATGTCCTCAGGATATTCCGCATTTCCCATAAAGCGCTCCATCATGGGGCGCACCGACGAGGTCACCTCATTGACCACGATATTGGCTTTCTTGTTCATGGACATGGCAATGCGGTATATACCCACCGCCGCGCCAAAGGAATCAATGTCCGCCAGACGGTGTCCCATAATAAGGAGCCGGTCCTTGTTCTCCATCAGCTCCCTGAGGGCATGAGCCTTTACCCTGGCCTTCACCCTGGTGGTCTTCTCCATCTGCTGGGCCTTGCCGCCATAATACTGAATCTTATCAGAGTCCTTGACCACTGCCTGGTCGCCGCCCCGTCCCAGGGCCATATCAATAGAGGTCCTGGCATATTCGTAATTCTGGCTGTAGCTGTCGCCGTTCATACCGATGCCGATACTTAAGGTCACAGCCATATCATTGCCTATGTTCACTGTCTTTACATCCTCCAGGATGGAAAAACGTTCTTCCTGTATCCTGGCCATGTACTGCTGCTTGATGGCAAAGAAATATTTATCCTTCTCAATCTTTTTTACAATACCGTTCATACCGGAGATATATTTGCTTATCTTACGGTCTATGAGGGCGGTCAAAAGGGAGCGCCGGACCTCCTCCACGCTTTCCAGGGCCTCGTCATAGTTATCCAGGTAAATCAGTCCCGCCACCAGCTTCTGGTCATTAATCTGCTGCATGTACTTAAGAGTCTGAGTCTCGTCCAGCAGGTAGATGGCCGTGACGGATGCGCCCTGGCCTTCCAGCCCTCCTGCAGCCACTGCCGCATCCAGGCTGTCCACCATGACCTGCTTTAAATCAATCCGGAACTTTCTGTCTCCCAGGCAGCTGTGAAGACTCACAACCTCCCCGCCGGTAGCCAGCATTTCCTTTGTAATCTCAGGAAACATGGCCGTGATATTCTTATATGAATTCTTATCTTCTTCCAGGATTGCCGAAAACTCCCGGTTCATCCACAACAGATGTCCGGCGCCGTCTGCCACCGCATAGGGCATCAGCATCTCTTCCAGCAGGTTCTGCCTGCTCTGGTCATAGGCAGAAGAAAATGCAATAAGCCCGGCAAGTATGCCTCTTTTTCTTGAAAAATACAGCCAAAGGGCAATCCCTATATATACAATGGTAAAGACCGATACTATAATGCCGGCTTTAATGGATACCGCTGCCACCACAGCAGTCAGTACGATTAAAAGGACCGACAAAAAGAGCGGCCACTGCAGGTAGACCTTGAAAATCCCCCGCGTCCTTCTTTTATCTTTCATAGTCTGCCTCCATTCGTATCCGAAAATCAGAATACGCCTATCTTAGTTAGTATAACATATCCGGCTTCATTCGTCCATAAAAATGAGATTTTGCCAGCAATGTGCCAGCAATTTCCCCTGGAGCCCAAGGCAGAATAAGCCCAACAAATCCCGTGACAAATACGGCTGATAAATGTTCACAAAATACTTGATTTTTTTCAGAGTCTGTGGTATTATAATCACTGCTTATCAAAGCAATATCCGGGCGAATTCCCGAGTGGCCAAAGGGGACAGACTGTAAATCTGCTGCTAATAGCTTCGGTGGTTCGAATCCACCTTCGCCCACTAGCGTGCTAGTGGCACGTGTTAAAGGGTACCTGCGGGTGCTTATGCGGGTGTGGTGGAATAGGCAGACACAAGGGACTTAAAATCCCTCGGTAGCGATACCGTGCCGGTTCAAGTCCGGCCACCCGCATTATAAATAGAGTGTTGTAAAAGCATTTGACAATTCTTAGTGTTTTTACAGGACTCTATTTTTGCATGCTTACATTTTTATGAAACGTTCTTGGCTTACCGCCACAAAAAAAGAGCACCTCCCCGCCCGCGGAATAAATCCCCGCCTCCGGAAGGTGCTCTTTCCTATTCAAAATCCATCTGTCTTACATCATCTGTCTGTACGCTTCCTGCCTACTTCTCCACAGCCGCCGCTGCGTCATCCGCAAACCTGGACCCCACCACAGGATAAAATTCATCGGGCTGTGATACGAACACGGCTGCGCTGTAAGGCGGCATGTTCAGCTTCAGAGTCCCGTCCTTTACACGGTAGAGCATAACGCCTGCATTATATCCTGTCTCGGTGGTCAGGATGGGCCTGCCTAACACCATATCGTCGGTGACGCCCAGCTGCCATACCGGAATATCCATGGTCTGGCTGTCCGGGCTGTTGGATATGACCACGACAGCCTGATACTTCCCATACATGCGCCCGTATGCAATCTTCTGGTATCCGGCCAGGAGGGGCTTAACCGCGCCCTTTCTGAATACGGGTATATTGCGGTGTATACCGGTCATATAGCGGTGGAACTCTATGAGCTCCAGGTCCTCTTTCCCCCATGGATAGGTACGCCTGCTGTCCGGATCTGTCCATCCGCAGACTCCGGCCTCATCGCCATAATAAAGCGTGGGGGCTCCCGGCCAGGTCATCTGAATCACCACTGCTTCCCTAAACACACAGGTTTTTATGTTCTGTCCTGCCTTTTCCGGTCCTGCTGTCTGGATACGGCCTACCATCTGGTTGGTCCTGGTTAGGAAACGGGAATGGTCATGGTTGGACAACTGGTTCATGGCCGTCAGCACCGTGTTGGTCTGCATACGGCTCATATGGTATCCCATGGTGTTAAAGAAAGCCTCCCCATCTCCCCATATGCCTCCGTTATAACTGTCGCTGTGCTTCTCCATGCCGGTCAGAAACCATGTGACCGGTTCCATGAAGGCGTCGTAATTCATGATGGAATCCCACTGGTCGCCCTCCAGCCAGGAAGCCGGGTCCCCGTAGTGCTCCGCCAGAATCAGCGTCTCCGGATTCGCCTCTTTCACAGCCTGACGGAACCTGCGCCAGAATTCATGATTATACTCTGCCGTGTGTCCTAAATCGGCAGCCACGTCCAGGCGCCAGCCGTCAATGGAATAGGGCGGTGAAACCCATTTTCTGGCCACATTCAGTATATATTCCACCAGTTTTTCGGAATTCTCATAATTTAACTTGGGCAGGGTATCGTGTCCCCACCAGCCGTCGTATGTCCGGTTATAAGGCCAGGCCTCATCGCTGTCGTCATGGAACTGGAAAAAGCTGTGATACGGACTGGCCTTGCTCTCATAGGCGCCTGCCTCATAATCCCCGGAATGCTCATAGATTCCCTCAGCATCCAGCCACTTGTTAAAGGAACCGCAGTGATTAAACACCCCGTCCAGAATCACCCGCATTCCCCGTTTATGGACTTCTTCCACAAACAAGGCAAAGAATGCATCGCTGGCATCCAGGTTCTCCTTGCCCGCGCTGCGCAGCACATACCGGTCAGCCTCCTTGTTATCCACGGCATCCGGCCTGACCAGGTCTCCCCCATCCTTTACAATTTTTGTAAAATGTGGGTCAATGTGCTCATAATCCTGGCAGTCATACTTATGGTTGGAGGGAGATACAAATATCGGATTCAGATATATGGCCTCCACGCCAAGCCTCCTGATGTAGTCCAGCTTATCCCATATTCCCTGAAGGTCGCCTCCGTAGAAGTAACCCACATCCATGGCGGCCGGGTACCGGTCCCATTCCGTTACCTTCTGTACCGGGCGGCCGATATAGACATACTCATATGATTCCACATCGTTAGTCTCATCTCCATTGCAGAAACGGTCCACGAAAATCTGGTACATGACCGCTCCCTTTGCCCACTCCGGCGTATGAAATCCCGGTGTAATCTTAAAATCAAAACATGGCTGTCCGTCCTGTGTGGGTCCCAGGCGGTTATAAAGACAGACATCCTGTTCGGATACCACCTTGAAGTGATAAAGCACCTGGTCGGTGCCTACTGTGATTTCATATTCATAATAATCAAACAAATCATCGGACATAGCCTTGGTCATTTCCACCTCGGATTTATCCTCCACATAATATACATGTTCCACATTTCCCTTAGCTGTCCGCATGCGAAGCAGCACATCGTCATCTGCGTCCGGTTCCATTGGCATGCGGTAATCCTCTGTTTCAGAGGAAAAAAGGGCATCCCTGTTAATACGTCCCTTTATATTATCTTCCACGTTTTATATCCTTTTCCTAATTTGCTCATACTTATAATCCTGTTCCTTTATTGTATCTGAATTTTCTCAAATATACAAGAAAAATAATATCAGAAAAATCTTGATAACATAAGCCACTGTTTATTAGTCTTTCTCCCGGACTTGCACCGGGTCTTTTATGAGCAATATAGGTATGGGAGGGGGCTTTTGCAGCTCCCTCCCATGCCTGATGCTATTCTCCTTCATTACAGCCCTAAAAACAGGGACTGATTATACTACTGTGCCGGTGTAAACAGCGCCTCAAACTCAGTCTGGCTGATTTTCTCTTTCTCAATCAGCAAATCGGCGCAGGCATGGAGGACGTAGTCATATTGTTTGATGATGTCCTTTGCCTTCTGATAGCACTCGTCAATGATTCTCTTAACCTCGCTGTCAATGGTGTCAGCCACCTCATTGCCGTAGGACTTGGTATGGGCCAGGTCCCGTCCGATGAATACCTCGTTCTCGTCACCGCCGTACTGAATCATTCCCACCTTCTCAGACATGCCGTACTGGGTCACCATGGCCCTGGCAATCTGGGTGGCCTGCTTGATATCCTGGGAAGCGCCGGTGGTGATATCGTCAAATATCAGCTCTTCCGCAATCCGGCCGCCCAAATCCACCATGATATTCTGCATCATGCGGCCCTTGGTGTTGAACATCTCATCCTTTTCAGGCAGGGGCATGGTGTAGCCGGCTGCCCCGATTCCCGTTGGGATGATGGACACGGTGTGCACCGGTCCCACATCCGGAAGCACATGGAACAGGATGGCGTGGCCTGCCTCATGGTAAGCCGTTATCTTCTTATCCTTCTCGGATATTACCTTGCTTCTCTTCTCCGCGCCGATTCCCACCTTTACGAAGGCCCGGTCGATATCGCTCTGCTTGATGAACCTGCGGTTATCCCTGGCGGATATGATGGCCGCCTCATTCATCAGGTTCTCCAGGTCAGCTCCCGTGAAGCCTGACGTAGTCTGTGCTACCCTGTGCAAATCCACATCCTCGCTGAGGGGCTTTTCCTTGGAATGGACCTTAAGGATTTCCTCGCGTCCCTTCACATCGGGACGTCCCACTGCCACCTTCCTGTCGAAACGTCCCGGACGAAGAATGGCCGGGTCCAGGATATCCACACGATTGGTAGCAGCCATGACGATAATGCCTTCATTGATGCCAAAGCCGTCCATTTCAACTAACAGCTGGTTCAATGTCTGCTCCCTCTCATCGTGGCCGCCGCCCATACCTGTACCTCTGCGGCGGGCAACCGCGTCAATCTCATCGATAAACACGATACAGGGAGAGTTCTTCTTGGCCTCCTCGAACAAATCCCGGACACGTGAAGCGCCCACGCCCACGAACATCTCCACGAAATCAGAACCTGAGATGGAGAAAAACGGAACTCCTGCCTCGCCGGCCACTGCCTTGGCAAGCAGGGTCTTACCCGTTCCTGGAGGGCCCACCAGAAGAAGGCCCTTTGGTATCCTGGCCCCCACGTTGGTATACTTCTGCGGATTCTTAAGGAAATCTACCACCTCTTCCAGTTCTTCCTTTTCTTCCACAAGGCCGGCTACATTAGAAAAATTAACCTTGCTGTCCCGGCTCATCCTGGCCCGGCTCTTGCCAAAATTCATCATCCTGGCGTTGGCACCTCCGCCGCCAGCACTCCGGTTCATGACCATGATGATGATAACCACCACCACAATGGACAGCATGAAGGGCAGGATGATGGTCACCAGATAGTTCTCCTGGGGCACATCCATGGTCGTATAAGCCATGTCATGGGCTTCCAGAAGCTTTTGGGCGTCCTTAACATCCGAAACATAAAGCCGCTTCACCTGACCGTCCAAAAGGGTCAGTACCACCTCTCCGGTGGGAGTCTGCGGATTCTGGTGGATGCTCACGTCTGCTGCCTGGCCATCCTCCAGTATCTTGATAAAATCCTGATTTGTGACCTTATCCGCCTGCCTTGCGTAAGGGAATCTCACTGCGGTGGCGATTAAGATCAGCATCAGGAGTATGAATATAAATCCTCTAAATGTCTGCTGCTGTCTCACCGAATTGCCTCCTTAGACCTTCTTATTCTGCATCCAATTCTACTACTCCGATGTAAGGCAGGTTACGGTATTTCTGGTCATAATCCAGTCCATATCCCACTACAAATTCATCCGGTATCGTAAAGCAGGTATAGTCCACCTTCACCTGCTTCTTCACCCTGCGCTCCGGCTTATCAAGAAGCGTGCACAGATGGATGCTCTTTGGACCTCTCTGCTTCAACACCTCAATCAGATATGCCAGCGTACGGCCAGAGTCTATGATGTCCTCCACAATCAGTACGTCCTTTCCTTCCAGAGACTCATCCAGATCCTTCACAATCCTGACCACGCCGCTGGACACAGTGCCGCCGCCGTAGCTGGACACGGACATGAAGTCCAGGGATACCGGAACCGTCATCCTCTTTGCCAGTTCGCAGGTAAAGAATACTCCGCCCTTTAATATGCATATCATGTGGACCTGCTTTCCTGCATAATCCTCGCTGATTTTTGCCGCTACTTCGTTAATTCTTTTATCAACTTCCTCTTCCGTCAATAAAACACGAATTCTGTCAGCCATTACCTTATCCTCCGTTTCACCTATTCTTTTCTCTCTCCAGTCTGGCCTGCCTCTGCCTGCAGCACCCGGACCGTATCCGGTCCTATCTTGTAATACTCGCTGATGCGGTAGCCTATAATCCACATCACATGGCTGCCATCTGCCAAAAGGGGTATCTTATCCCGCATCTGTCTGGGAATCTTCTCATCAATCATAAAACGATTAAGCGCCTTGTGGCTATTGTCCGCCAGGACGATATAATCCCCCGGACGCCGGGTTCTTACCACGGGCGTACCCTTTATTTTATCACAGTCAAACCATTTCGTATACACATTTTTAGGAAATTCCATCCCTTTTTTCCGAGAAAAAACCTTCATGTCCACCATAGGCAGGCCGCCCCATTCTTCCTCTGCCGCCGGGTCTCCCCTGCCCATCCAGATTCCCCCGTACTCCCTTATGGCTGCCAGTCCGTAGGGCAAATCCACCTTTTTTCCAACGGCCCGCCCGGCCAGTTCCATGACCTGGCTCACATGAACCAGCCCCAGGTCCCTGGAGGCTCCCCCCAGCTCCTTAAGAAGCGACATCACCACATAGGACCGCAGTATCTCGGGTTCCCCCAGAAACGCCTCAGCCGGGATGTATGCCCCGGAGTTTTTCCTTACATGGGCCTTAATCCAGGCAGCTGCCCGGTTATCAAGATACTCATCTGCCTGTGCTGCCAGACGCCCCAGGCGCAGGATATTGCCGGCAGCTCCCCTGTTTACATACTGCTCAATCTCCGGCAGCAGCTGATTGCGTATCCTGTTCCGCGTGTAGTGAAGGGTATCGTTGGTGGAATCCTGCACATAGGACAGGCCGTGGTCTGCCAGCCACTTAAGGATGCAATCCCGGTCCACGTCCAGCAGCGGCCGGATAATCCTGCCTCTCCGGTAGACGATACCCTTCATTCCGGAAAGACCGCTTCCCCGGAACAGATTGTGGAGAATGGTCTCCACCTGGTCCCCGCTGTGGTGGGCCACCGCGATTTTCACGGGGCGAAAGCTGCTGTCAGCCGAACCTCCATCCTGTCCGCTCCTGTCCTCACTTTCCCAATCCGAAGCCTCCTTCTCCAAGGCCTCATAGCGCAGGAAACGCCCCGCCTCCTCCTCAGACATGCCCTTTTCAGCCGCCAAGCCGCGCACATCTACCTTTAGGATATGACAGGGGACATGAAGCCCTTCACACAATGACCTGACAAAATCCGCATCCCGGTCAGCTTCCTCGCCCCTAAGCCCGTGATGGACATGGAGTGCCCTGATCCTGATTTCTAGCGGTTCCCTCAGCGCACATAACAACGCTAAGAGGCAGACGGAATCTGCCCCTCCTGAAACTGCTGCAATGACCCGGTCACCCGGCTCCAGCATATGATATTGTTCCATGGTCTCCCTGACCCTGTGCTCCAGCCCTTCCACCTGTCTCTCCTGTGTCCAATATTGTTTATCTCTGTCTATTTCTTATAATATACCCGCAAACGTCCCTCCTTGCAAGCCTGTCATTGTAAATTATGAACGTCTTTTCCAGATTCCGGCTGCCAGGACTGTCATATCATCCCTTGGAGCCGGAATAAAGGACACCGCAAAATCCAGCACCTGGTCCGCCAGTTCCTGGGGTCCCATCTCCTCCACGCTCTCCAGATACTGCTGCATGGCCTTCTCCTTATCATCTCCCGGCAGCGCATCCAGCACCCCGTCGCTGACCATGACAATCCGGTCCCCTTCCCACAGCTTCCTGGACATGAGCACTGGTTCCACCCCACTCAGTATTCCAATGGGCACTTCCCCGGCTTCCATGATTTCCACTCCCTCTTCCCCTATGATGAAGGTTGGCACCGCTCCCAGCTTCATGGCCTCCAGTACACCGGTATGCAGGTCGATGCAGCTAAGGTCCAGGGTGGCCGGATGCTGTTCCGGTCCTGCCAGCAAAAGCACTGTATTCACCAGCTTAAGGGCGGCCCTTGGGGAAAATCCGGTTTCCAGCAGCTGCTCCGTCAGTTCCACCACCTGCTTACTCTCCCTGGCTGCTGCCTCCCCGCTTCCCATTCCGTCGGAAAGGCTCATGACCACCTGGTTTCCGGGACTCTCGCAGAAGGTATAATTATCCCCGGAATACTTCTCTCCCTTTTTTGGAATCCTGGAGGCGCCATAGAGCATACGGTACCCTCCCTCCTCCAGGAAACGCACGGTTTCATACTGTTTGGTGATAATGCTGCGGCTGTCCTTGGCAGGGCTCCACCTTGTCCCATTCATTACCTCCCCCATGATTAGCGCCGCATCCTTGGAGGTGATGCAGCGGCCGTTGGTGGTCCTGACCGTGAGGAAGGCTTCCTTCTGTCCGTTCTCGTACTCCAGTAACAGCAGGTTGCCCAGGGCAACATGATAACGCTTAAAATATTTTTTCAGTATGTATTCATACTCATCCGTAATATCCCTGGCACGGTCAATCTGGCGGGAAAATTCCTCCAGTATCACCGACAGCTCCCTGAACTGGGATATGACCGCGTCCCTGCTCTCCAGGAAACGGTTCTTCCAGGACAGATTCATGGTAGCCCTTCCCAGGCTCCGGTTCAGCTGGGCAAGATAATCCTCCTTTTTCCGGCAGCCGCTCTGGAACATCTGGGGCATGTCCTCAAAATCAATATGGCCCTTCTGCTCAAATGCCCGCAGAAGATAATAGAGGTAATAGCTGTCCTCCTTCTCGCTGTCCGCATACAGATTACACCTGCTGCAGTTCTCGCACACCAGGGCAGCGCTGGCCTGCATGGCGGCCAGACCATCGTCCTTTGTCAGCTGTCCGTTCTTCTCTATACCGTCGTCAAACGCCTTGGCCAGCTGGTTTAAGGACTCTGCCATATCCCCCAGTCTCCTGGCCGTATAATAATTTACATCTGTTCTTCCCTTTACGTCCCGCTCTCTGATAAACACAAAAATCCCTCCTAATCCGCGTAACTTTCAGTATACGCAACCAGGAGGGAAATATATGTCGTATCATGCATGGATTTTTAAAAATCGTTCGCCCGTTTTCGCCATCACCCGGCAGCCTTTGGCATCACCCGGCCGGCCTTATCCTGCCAGACGGGCCCTGGGTCATCTAACGGCCCTCTCATCACTCAGTAGGCTTCAGCAGAATCTCATCCGGATTCACAAGCCCCAGCTTTTCCTTGGCCACTTCCTCCGCATACTGCTTGGTCTTGACGTAAATCTTGTATTCCTGCAGCCCAGCGGTCCGCTTTTCTTCCTCTTCTTTCTGCTGTTCCAGGTTCTGTTCGCGGATACTGTATTCCAGGTCCGATTTCTTAAGGTCGGCACCCTTTATATTGATTGCCACAGCCAAAAACATGACTACCAGGGTAATACCCATGATGGCCATGCGGTTGGTCCATTTGTCGCGCCTTACACGTCTTGATTTGCCGTAGGTTTTCATCTGCTCAATCACCAGCTCCGTCTTTTTCCGGGCTGCAGACAGCTTTCTGTCTGTGCCTGCCAATAATCATTCTAAGACATTTGCCGGCCTTTTTCAAGCACTTAAAGAAAATTCTGCTGATAAACCTGTCATACAGAATCATCCCCGCAAATACCCCTCCTATGACATAGGCCCTGAATACGCCGTCATTCTGCTCATAAAGCAGAATAAAGGTCACAAGCCCCGCATAAAGCCAATACAAAAAATCCTCCACCCCTGTCCAGAAGGTCCCGTGCCGGATGACCAGGCGGAACACCCTGAGGGTGTCATAGGCCAGCATGAGCCAACCGCCCGTGACCAGGCTGAGCACCATCAGCCAGGCTTCATACTGAATTCTGCTGCTCATGATGCCCCCTACTTAAACAGCCGGGTGAACAGGGATTCTCCCGACTTTCTGAGGGCTTCATTGGAACTGTAGACCATGCTGTCTATGGTTCCCTCTATGTCCACCTCTCCCTTTTCCAGGGTAAGGCGGCTTACATGAAGCTCCTTTCCCTTAATGGTAAGCAGCCCCATATCCGTATCCAGGACAACTGCATTTTCATCAAATGACACCACATCGCATATGCCGGTGATGTTTCCCTTGCTCCGGTTCTGCAATATAAGCTTATGCTGACGATTGCTTCCAATCTTTTCTTCCATGCAAAAAACCTCCCCGTATATCTAACCTATGTTAAATATATGGGGAGGTTGGCCATTCTATGCCACTTATCTTAAATATTGTAAAAGTCATCCGATGTGAACTGTCACTAAATATATCGGTAAAGTTCCTTAGCCTCATCCTTCTTCACAGTTTCCTGTACGTCCAGAACCTCCACCTTAACAGCCTTGGCTCCGAACTGTATCTCGATGATATCACCTGTTTTCACACTGACGGACGCCTTTGCCGGCTTATCATTCACCAGCACACGTCCGGCGTCGCATGCCTCATTGGCAACGGTTCTGCGCTTGATAAGGCGGGAAACCTTCAGAAACTTGTCCAATCTCATGGATTATTTATTAACCTCATCCTTTAATGCCTTGCCAGCTTTGAACTTTGGAGTCTTGGAAGCCTCGATGGTCATAGTCTTACCAGTCTTTGGATTTCTTCCCTCTCTTGCAGCTCTCTCAGATACTTCAAAGGTTCCGAAGCCTACTAACTGTACTTTTCCGCCTTTTACCAGCTCCTCAGATACAGCGTCAGTGAAAGCCTTAACTGCCTTCTCTGCGTCTTTCTTAGAAAGCTCCGCCTTCTCGGCAACTGCTGCAATTAATTCTGTCTTGTTCATCAGTTTTTCCTCCTAGATATTGTCCGGGAAAGGCCCCGGAATCGTTACTTTTTGAAGTCATAGTGTACTTAATCATTTATATCTGTTTTACTATGATTTGTCAAGGTTTTTTGGCTTTTTCCTGCATTTTTATCTGATTCCAGAGGGCGGTCCCTTCCTCCACGGAATTCACCTTTACACCGCCAAATACGTGGGGGTGCCTTCGGACCATTTTCCGGCATAAACCGTCAATTACATCGTCAATGGTAAACCTGCCTTCTTCCTTTGCAATCTGGCTGTTCAGGATAACCTGGAGCAGCACGTCCCCCAGTTCCTCGCACAGGTTTTCCATATCCTTGTTGTCTATGGCCCGGAATACCTCCTCGGTCTCGTCGGCCAGACATTTTTTCAGGCTCTCAAAGGTCTGCTCCCTGTCCCAGGGACAGCCCTCAGGCGACCGCAGCTTTGCTATTATTCCCACAAGGTCATCAAATGTATACATAAAAACCTCCTACACCTTTTCTTTATTGCGCTTGATTACCTTCAGGCGGGTAAATTCCTCCCTCTCCTTTTCCTCCAGCGCGTTGGAAATGGACTTGCTCAGGTCCTCATAATGAGGTATGGTGATGTTCTTAAGGGCATTGGCCCGTTTCTGGGTCTTCTTAATGGAGTTAGCCAGCCGGTAGGCGGAGTTCTCCACCATGGAAAGCTTGATGGTCAGCTCCTTTACCTTCTCAAAATGGTATCTGGCCTCATCCAGGGACTCCGTGGTGTTATAAAAACCATAGGTCAGGGCCAAAGGCCGTGATTCATGCTGGACCAGCGGAATTTCCGTACCCATGATGCTTCTGGCCTTAATCTTCACCCGGTCATCCATGGGCACAGACGCGCCTATCTCCTGGACATAGTTGATGCCCAGCTCGATATTGGCCTTCTGGAGGGCCGCATACGCCTCCCGGAAGGTGCTGTCGATCTCAGACTGGATTCCCTTTGCCTCGTCAATCAGCTCCATCAGCTCCCGAATCAGTATATTCCGCTTCTTATCCATGAGTCCGTAGCCCATATAGGCCAGGCCCAGTGAATTCTTTGCAGCTATAAGGTTGCCTTTGGTGGGAAATGTATTTGGATCCATTTACATCACTCCTTCATGGTGTCCACAGGTTTATAATACTGGTCAAGAACTTTGGTGTCGATACGGTCCAGTTCCTCCCTGGGCAGCATTCCCAGAAGCTTCCAGCCTATATCCAGGGTGTTCAGGATGGTGCGGTTCTCATGGGGGGCCTGGCCTATGAAATGCTCCTCAAACGCCTTGCCGAACTCCAGATATTTCTTGTCAATGGGTGAAAGTTCATCCTCGCCGATAACCGATGCCAGTGCCCTGGCATCGCCCACCTTTGCATAGCATGAGAAAAGCTGATTGGCCACATCCTGATGATCGACCCTGGTGTAGCCCTCGCCGATGCCGTCCTTCATAAGCCTGGATAAGGAGGGCAGCACATTGATGGGCGGATAGATATTCTGCCCGTTCAGCTGCCGGTCCAGAACAATCTGCCCCTCTGTGATGTAGCCTGTCAGGTCAGGGATGGGATGGGTGATATCATCGTTGGGCATGGTGAGAATCGGTATCTGGGTCACGGAACCAGGCCGTCCCGCCACGATGCCGGCTCTCTCATAGAGGGAAGCCAGGTCGCTGTAGAGATAGCCCGGGAATCCCTTTCTGGACGGTATCTCGCCCTTGGATGAGGAGACTTCACGCATGGCCTCGGCATAGGAGGTCATGTCCGTCAGTATAACCAGTATGTGCATTCCCTTTTCAAAGGCAAGGTACTCGGCCAGGGTAAGGGCGATTTTAGGGGTGATAAGCCTTTCCACCACAGGGTCATTGGCCAGGTTAATGAACATGGCCACATGCTCGGATACGCCGCTCTCCTCAAAGGTGCGGCGGAAGAAATCAGCCACATCGTATTTGACGCCCATGGCGCCGAACACAATGGCAAATTCCTCATCCGAATTCTCTCCCAGGGATGCCTGCTGCACAATCTGGGCAGCCAGCTGGTCATGTGGAAGACCGTTTCCCGAAAAGATGGGAAGCTTCTGTCCGCGAATCAGGGTGGTCAGCCCGTCAATGGCTGAAATTCCCGTACGGATATAGTTTCTCGGGTACTCACGGGTCACGGGATTTAAGGGTTTTCCGTTGATATCCAGCTTCACATCGGATATGATGTCGCCCAGCCCGTCGATGGGCTGGCCGATACCGTTAAAGGTACGTCCCAGCATCTCCTCGGAAACCTCAATCTCCATGGGATGGCCCGTAAGCCTTGTGTGGGTATTGCGCAGGGCCATGCCGTCCGTGCCCTCAAACACCTGTATGATGGCCTTGTCCCCGTATATCTCAATGATGCGTCCTATTTTGTGGAGATTCCCAGCCACGGTCATTTCCACGATTTCATCGTAAGCCGCATTCTGAACGCCCTCCAGGACCACCAGAGGGCCACTCACTTCACTTAAACCTAAATATTCAATTGCCATATGGACCTCCTTCCTTTACGCGTTTTGTTCCACGACCCTGTCGTAGAAATCGTCAATCATCTTCATATAATCATCAAACATATCCAGGCGGTCATTGGGCACATCGTATTTGATGGAAATGATTTTGTCGAATATGTTCTCCTCCTTCAGCACGGACACAGGCATGCCCATGGACACGAGGGAACGTGATTTTTTATACAGGTAAAGAATGACTTCCATCATCTTAAACTGCTTAATCAAAGGCACGGACGTATCGTCCTTATGGAATGCATTCTGCTGCAGGAAACCCAGACGGATAACCTTTGCGATTTCAAGCACCAGCTTCTGGTCGTCCGGCAGTACGTCAGCTCCAATCAGCTTCACAATTTCCATCAGGCTGCTCTCCTGTACCAGAAGCGCCATCAGACGGTTTCGGTCGTCCACAAACCGCTTATCCACATTGTCCATGTACCAGGAGGACAGGTCGTTTATATATTCCGAATAGCTGGTAAGCCAATGGATGGCCGGGAAGTGCCTGGCGTAAGCCAGGGATTTATCCAGTCCCCAGAAGCAGCGCACGAATCGCTTGGTATTCATGGTCACAGGCTCGGAGAAATCGCCTCCCTGAGGCGACACTGCGCCGATGATGGTCACGGAGCCTTCGGTTCCATTGAGGTTCTGCATCATGCCTGCCCTCTCGTAGAAGGCGGAAAGGCGGGATGCCAGGTAAGCCGGGAAACCTTCCTCGGCAGGCATTTCCTCCAGACGGCCCGACAGCTCCCTTAGGGCCTCTGCCCATCTGGAGGTGGAATCAGCCATGATAGCCACATGGTAGCCCATATCCCTGTAATACTCTGCCAGGGTAAGACCGGAATACAGGCTGGCCTCACGGGCAGCCACCGGCATGTTGGATGTATTGGCAATCAGGGTCGTCCTGTCCATCAGCGGATTCCCTGTCTTTGGGTCTATCAGCTCTGAGAACTCCTCCAGAACCTGGGTCATCTCGTTGCCGCGCTCGCCGCAGCCAATGTAGATGATGACATCCGCATCCGACCACTTGGCAACCTGATGCTGGGTCATGGTCTTGCCTGTTCCGAAACCGCCGGGAATGGCAGCCGTGCCGCCCTTTGCCAGCGGGAACATGGTATCCAGGATACGCTGTCCTGTGATCAGGGGCTTTACTGCCGGGAAACGCCTGGCAGACGGCCTGGCCACACGGATGGGCCATTTCTGGGTCATGGTCAGAGTCCTCTCAGTGCCGTCCATGAGCTGAAGGGTCAGAAGCGGCTCCTCTATGGTGTACTGGCCGTCCGGCACCACCGTAAGGACATAGCCTTCCGCATCCGGCGGCGCCATGACCTTATGGGTGATGGCCCTTGTCTCCGGCACCTCCGCGATGATGGTTCCGGGCATGATTCTGTCCCCTTCCTTCACCACCATGCGGGTATCCCACTTTTTATCCGTGTCCAGACTGTTCACGGATATGCCGCGGCTGATATAATATCCGCTTCCCTTGGCAATCTCGCTTAAGGGACGCTCGATTCCGTCAAATATACTGCTCAGGATTCCCGGTGCCAGTGTAACGGACACAGGAGCTCCTGTACCTGTCACGATTTCTCCCGGCTTAATGCCGCTGGTCTCCTCATAAACCTGGATGGTGGTCTTTTCTGAAGTAAGTCCGATGACCTCGCCCACCAGCTTCTCCCGGCCCACATACACCATCTCATTCATCTGGAACCCTGAGTCGCCCAGCAGGGAAACGACAGGACCATTTATACCGTAAATCACACCTGTCTTAGCCACTTTTCCTACCTCCTGTCAAGTCAAATTTAAACTCATGGCGGGCCTCGTCTAACTTAGTCTGGAATGAGTTGTCTATGAGTATATGCTTGCCCGGAAGCACAGCCCTGGTGCCTCCGTTAAAGGAATATTCGCTGACCTTGATGGTGGCGTTGTGATGCATGGCAATGCGCTGCAGCTTATCCACATCCGATGGGTCCATGTAGATAATCAGATCCTCGTCCCCTGCAAATTCCTTGGCAGCCTTTACCTGGCGGTCCAGAAGCTGCTGGTAATCCTGTGTCTCCATGAAGTTGGCCAGTTTGTCGCGCAGTTCCACGAACAGCTTATCCTTAAGCTCCTCCTGCTTGTGGCTGGCCTCCCTCTTTAAATCCAGCTGGCCGATGGACAGCCTTTTATTGATCTCACGTCCCAGCTTCTCTGTCTCTGCCTCCACCTGCATGTCGGCCCGCCTTCTGGCGTCAGACGCATGCTCCTCAAAGGCAGCCTCCAGGGCGTTCATATAGTCATCCAGCATCCTGGCGCTGCGCTCTCTGGCGTCCGTCATGCAGATATCCTGGAAATGCTTTAGCTTTTCCTCTGTTGTCAAGCTGATTCACCCTCTTTCTATCATTACTACAGTTTCAGTCCGATTGCCTCGTTCACATAAGAGGTGATAAAGTCCGGCTTGCGGCCGGTTCCATGGCGGTCCGGAATCTCCACAATCAGCGGAAGCCTGCGCTCCAGCTTTACGTTGTCGATGATTTCCGGAAATTCCCTGCCAAACTTTTCTGTCAGCAGGATGATTCCGATGGATTTGTCGGCCAGGGCCTTATCCAGTTCTTCCTTCAGTTCTTCCCTCTTATGGACCACAGCCCCCTCGACCCCTGCCAGGCGCATACCGGTCATGGTGTCGATGTTGTCGCTGATAAGGTACATCTTCATAGGATTACAGCTTTCCTAAGATCATAAAGGATATGATCAGACCATAGAGACACACACCTTCGGCAAGACCTACGAAGATTAATGATTTACCCAGGATGGAGCTGTCCTCGCTGATAGCTCCCAGTGCTGCGCTGGCTGCTGCGGAAACAGCGATGCCGCCGCCCAGACAGGAAAGTCCTGTGGCCAGGGCCGCTGACAGATACCCCATGCCTGCCGCTGATGAACCCGCTGACCGGGCTCCTGCCTCGGCTGCCACTGCGTTGCCGGAGAACATGACCACTGCTGCAAATACCATGGTGCCAAAAAACAGGAACACATTGGCTGCCAGGGCTGTCTTATAGCGTCCCTTTGTCTTTTCCCCTGCTGCAAACGCTCCGAAAGGTACTGCAATGCTTAAAATAAGTGCTGCGCTCAGTGTAATCTTAACTAATAAACTCATATCTCATATCTCCTTTTTGTAATATATATGTTTACTGCTCTCCGGCAGCCTTTCCATACGGTTCAAATGCCCTGCCGCTGCCGCGGTAGAAACGGCTGAACAGCTCATAATATTCCAGACGCAGTACCTGGATGCCCACAATCAGGCCCTCCATACCGCATACAAACAGGTTACCGCCAACAACCACGGCCCAGTTGGTATTTCCTCCTGCCTCTGCTCCTGCCAGCATCAGGACCACCTGCATCATGGCCGCGTGGCTCACCGCAAACGCGCCCACACGGACAAAGGAAAGGGTGTTGGAAAAATAGCTCAAAAGCACTTCAAAGAGTTCAAATATACCCTGGGTAATGAACATTCCCAGGCCGGTCTCCATGCGCTCCGCCTTTTTCTCCACTATGGCTGCCAGCGGCTCCTTAAAGAATATCACCAGAAGCGGAATCAGGAACATGATTACCAGAATCACGGTGGCGGGAAGGGGTTTGCCGGTCATATACAGTACAATCACGGATGCCAGGGCGAAGTAGAATACCAGCCCGGCCACGCCGTTTGTGTCAAAATACGCCTTCTCCACATCATGGGAGCGCAGGCTGTTGATGATGTTAAGAATCATGCATAAAAGGATGATTCCCATTCCTATGGCAACCGCCACCACAAATACCGTGTTCAGCCTTCCGATGAAGGGCAGATTTGTCATGGCCTCCTGGGGCCTGAGCCACACTGCCTCCAAGATATCCTCAAATCCAAAGACGCTTCCGAAGAGCAGTCCGAATATGATGGAGAATACGCCGCAGCAGGAAATGATTCCGGCCAGACGTATCTTCTTAAACCGGTACAGCA
>ERZ894236.675-NODE-675-length-35523-cov-98.5433_pt1 | contig 35523 bp, 35 predicted proteins | sample MGYA00380297_ERZ894236 | MGnify/ENA primary metagenome ERZ894236 (study PRJEB32331, sample SAMN06328420) | human gut metagenome | biome: human gut microbiome; feature: stool | host: Homo sapiens | collected 2014-08-04 ... | reverse complement strand
GAGCATCTGCCTTACAAGCAGAGGGTCACAGGTTCGAGCCCTGTAGGCCCCATTTGTTTTATATCTGCATATAGCTGTGTCATGTAACAATCTGCGGGTGTGGTGGAATAGGCAGACACAAGGGACTTAAAATCCCTCGGTAGCGATACCGTGCCGGTTCAAGTCCGGCCACCCGCATTTTTTATATTTGCGGCTGTGGTGGAATTGGCAGACACGATGGGTTTAGGTCCCATTGGGAAACCGTGCAGGTTCGAGTCCTGTTAGCCGCATACGTAAGAGTCCTGCTTTGCAGGGCTTTTTTTGTTTCCAGAACAGACGCTATAGATGGGCAGCTGCGGTTAATGGTATATGAGCGCAGCAATCAGACCCGTTGGTCACCGGGCCTGACCTCTCTTCTCCTTTATGATTTTGTAAATCATGCCCTTAGAATAAGCAGACGGATACCCTAAATACATGTTACAGAATCAGTCGTAATAGTGTTCTACAACATAATGAGAGAGCGCATCTATGAAGGCGCCGTTTCGAGGCTTCTGTTCCAACTCGAAGCCGAAGACCTGATTCAGAAGATGCCGGTCTCCATGCAGCCATATGGTGCTGATAATAGTGCGTATATTACGTTCCACACAGCCAATGGACGTATGATATTCCGCGGATATTTCCACGTAGAGCCCTTTGGAGATGTAGATGAGCAGTTCCGGATTGGCAATAGCGCGGATGACACCATAAACTGTGTAGCGGAACCCCACGTAGGAGTTGTTGACGCCGAGGCGCCGGAGCAGGTTGCAGGTTTCTCTTTCGTATTTCATGATGATTCCTCCCGATATCGTTTGACTTCTGTAAAGTTAAACCGGGGATGGGGGTTTTATCAAGTGAGACAGGACGACAAAAAACGATAAATTATGTCGCTAAATGTCGAAGGATTAGCCGGGGAAATTCGCAGGTTAAATAGTAGGGGATAAATTCCGGCACACATGTGCCGTGGGCCGATGAGCGATAACTGCGTGATTAACTGTTCCTCACTGTGCAACGGCTATTTCCACGATGAGCTGTGGCCTTACACCAGGGAAATGTATGATATGTTCCAGCACGATTTTATGAACACCCTGCCGGACATGAACCGGTACGGCGAATACTTTGCAGCCAATGAGGAATATATCAGAAAATACCGTTTGGCCCTTCCCCAGACCTTTAAGCTGGGTGCCGTCCATCTGATGATGAAGGATGAGGCGTATGAGAGGGGTTTTTTGTTTATTTTAATGACACATAAGAACTGTTATAGAATTAAGCTATAAACCCGGCTGCCATCTTAGTTATTTTAAATTGTACAGTCCGTTTTATTTCGATTAAAATAGAAACGCGATATTTAAATACTTTAATATCCATCACATTCAGAGGAGAAGGACTATGTCAACTAATATGGAGGAAAAGCCTGTCTCTGACAGCGGACAGATAAACCCGCTGGGACATCTGACGAGACAGCAGCTAAAAGAACTGGAGCAAAAGGAAAAAACACGCGGGCAGATAATCCTGGACTTCGTTATTATGGTGCTTCCGGTTATCTGCGGTTTCATCGCTATTATCGAGTACTGGGAAGTTCCCAACGGAAGTCCCAACAGCCATCCCTACACCTATGTAGGGGCATTGACAGCCTTTATGACTGCATACGCTCTCTATGCCCTTGCAGCCGGGATTAAGAACTGGAAGAGAGACAAACGGACAGTGGAGGACCTGCGCTACCGCGCACCTTTGTTTTCTGCTTTTTTTCTCCTGCTTACCTTTTATGATTATCTGACTCTGAAAACAGGCATCCTGTCCCAGCCCTTTGTTCCGTGTATGAACAGCATATTGAACATTGCATGGGAGGACCGGGCTTATCTGCTTGAATGTACGCTTCATACTCTGCGTCTGTTGTTTCTGGGATATTTTATCGGAATTGCCCTGGGACTGGTTACGGGAATTACCTGTGGTTATTCCGAGAAGGCCCGGTACTGGATTAATCCCATTATCAAATTTCTGGGGCCCATTCCCACCGCAACATGGATTCCCATTATCATGGTTGTGGCAACCTCCCTGTTCAGGGGAGCCGTGTTTATCATCGCCCTTGGCTCCTGGTTTGCAGTTACCGTGGCATCCATGTCCGGCATCCAAAATGTGGACAGGGATTTCTTCGAGGCCGCAAGGACCCTGGGGGCAAGTGAGCGGCAGCTTGTTTTCCGGGTGGCGATTCCTCATGCAATGCCCTCTATTTTACAGGGCTGCACCCAGGCCATGAGCTCATCCTGTGTCGCAATCATGATTGCGGAGATGATGGGGGTAAAGGCCGGACTTGGCTGGTACATGAATTGGGCTAAATCCTGGGCGGCCTACGACAAAATGTTTGCAGCGCTGTTTGTCATCTGCTTTATTTTCACTATTGTGACAAAGGTGCTGGATTTGATTAAACGCCGCGTCCTCAGATGGCAGAACGGAGTAGTGAAATAATGGCAGAAAATACAATTATCCTTCGGTTAGAAAATGTATCAAAAAGTTTCGCAAAGGTGGAGCACGATGAGGTTACCCATGCGTTAAACGAGGTGAATCTGTCCATGAAGAGCGGTGAATTTATCAGTCTCGTGGGGCCGTCCGGATGCGGGAAATCCACCATACTCCGCCTTGTGGCCGGACTGATTCCCCCGACCACCGGCCATCTGACCGTAAATGGGACACAGATTACAGGGCCGTCGCCGGAGCGGGGAATGATGTTTCAGAAACCAACCCTTTTTCCATGGCTGACAGTGGAAAAAAATATTTCCTTCAGCTTAAAGCTGCAGGGAAAATTGAAGGGGAATGAGGAGAAGGTAGAGAGGATGCTTAAAATCATCGGCCTTGAATCCTTCCGGAACGACTACCCGGGCCAGCTTTCCGGCGGTATGGCTCAGCGCGTTTCACTGGTGCGCTCTCTGATTAACGAGCCGGATATACTGCTGTTAGACGAGCCGCTGGGAGCTCTTGACGCATTTACACGCATGAATATGCAGGATGAAATCTTAAAGGTGTGGCAGGAGAAAAAGCAGCTTGCGATCATGGTTACTCATGATGTGGATGAAGCCATTTATATGGGAACCAGGGTGATTGTCATGGACGCGCACCCGGGGCGGGTTGTATCTGATATTAAGATAGACCAGGCATACCCCAGAGAGCGCTCATCCCAGACCTTTGTGGCCTGCCGGAATGAAATCCTCAACCGCCTGCACTTCGGCGGAAGAAACAGCGGTCAGCAGTAAAACGGACAGGCCTGTGTACAGTAAAAAGCGCAGACCCTATGGTTTGTGTACATAAATAACTATTAAAAGCAAAAAGGAGAACAGTATGATGAAAAAGACAAATGCGAAACGCGTTCTGGCAGCAGCGCTTGCGGGAATGATGGCCTTATCCCTGAGCGCCTGCGGGGAACAGGGCGGAGGCTCCCCCACAGAAGGCGCGGCCGCAGCAGCTGTATCGGCCGAGACTAAAGCAGAGGCAGAATCAGCGGCGGAATCCCAGGATTCCGGGAAATCCGGTGAGGAGACAACCGGCGGCGCAAGCCGTCCGGAGGCTGTGTCCCAGGAGGACTGGGAGGCCATGCAGAAGGAGCCTGCCTTTGGAACAACATTAAATTATCTGTTTAACGGAGGGGCCTGTGTGTCTGCGGTATACCTTGCCGAGGCGCTGGGCTATTATGAGGATTACGGTATTAACGCGGAATACATTGAAGGCGAGTCTGTTGTTATGACGGTTGGTACAGGTAAGTGCCTGTGGGGAACAGACCATATCGCAACCATGCTTGTGCCGGTGACAAACGGCGTGGATATGACCTTTGTGGCAGGAGCCCACATGGGCTGCAAATCCATCTACGTATTCAACGACAGCGAGATTAAGACAGCTGAGGATTTAAAGGGAAAGACCATTGCCATCCATGATGGCATCGGAAATTCCGACCAGAACATTATCTACCGTATGCTGGACGGGGAGGGTATAGACCCTACCTCTGAGGTGGAGTATCTTGATATCGCTGACAGCGCGGCCAGCGTAGCTGCCATGGAGAGCGGTGAGATTGACGCTTCCATTTTCTCGGATTATTTTGTAATCGCCAACTACAGCGATAAGATGCGCAAGGTATGCTCCATTACCCCCAGCGATGAGTTCGAGGGAGAGGTGTGCTGTGTAACCGCCATGAACAATGATTTTCTTGCGAAGAACCCGGTTCACGCAAAATACATTGTTATGGCTATTAAACGTGCAGGACAATATGCCCGTCTCCACTCTGAGGATGCCGTGCAGTTAATGTTTGACACCAATAAGATGACAGGTGAGTTTGAAAATCAGCTTCAGTTCTGGGATTCCCTGGATTTCGGCCTGTCTGACGCAATCACAGAGGAGGCACTTGGCAATATTGCAGCCGACTACATCCGCCTTGGGGTTATCCAGAAGAAGGAACTGACAGCCGACGATGTCATGAAGCTTGCATGGACAAACGCGTGCCCGGATGAGGAGGTCCAGGGACTGACCGTGGGAGACCCGAAGTACGTGGAGGGACGTACCGTAGAGGTTCAGCAGAAGGGTGAATAAATAAGGGATAGGTAAGAAAACGAATATTGACAATCGTACTGATATGTTTTATGATGACAGTACAAAAGAACTTATGTGCATAGATACACATAAAAGTCCCTAGGGAGTCGGTATCTCCCTGGGGACTTTTCCACTTTATGGGGATGGTTCAGGCTGACTGTTTAATATATGGGCAAACGTTTGGCAAGAAAAGCGTTGACCTTTTGCGGACTTTTGCGTATAATTTTCCTAACGGTTGACAGAAGTCAACATTCAGAATGAATCGGACAAGCGCGATTAAGTGAGATTGAATAATTTTAGAAGTAAGGGATACCAGGAAGGTAGGATGTATTCTCAAGGAATACGCTTATTCTGGTATTTTTTTATGCTTTTGCGGAATGTAAGTTTATGGAATGTAAGTTTATGGAATCCAAGCTTATGGAAACCAGGCATACGGGCATGGCATGAAAAAAGGAAATGGAGAGGGAAATGAGACGAGGAATGAGAAACGGAATGAAATATGCCGTGGCAGCCATGCTGGCCGTGTCCATGGCAGTGACGGGCTGCGCAGGCAGCAAAACAGGAAGCAGCGCTAAGGACAGCGGGACATCTGCGGCCGCAGATAGTGCGGGCCACAATGCGGGAGACAGTACGGGAAACAGTGCAGGAGATATTGCTGGGGACAGTGCGGGAAACAGTGCGGGAAATGGCGCCAAGGAGACAGGAAACAATGGGACAAGGGACGACGTGGTGGTTGTCATGGGGCCAACCTCAGAGCCGGAGGCCGGATTTGATCCTGCCTACGGATGGGGGGCAGGAGAACATGTCCATGAGCCGCTGATTCAGAGTACGCTGACTGTGACCACCGCTGACCTGAAAATAGGATATGACCTGGCAACCGATATGGAGGTGAGCCAGGACGGGCTTACCTGGACCGTGAATATACGGGATGACGTTAATTTTACAGACGGAGAGAAGCTGACTGCCCGGGATGTGGCTTTTACATACAATACCCTGAGGGACACCAGCTCTGTCAATGATTTTACCATGTTAGAGAGTGCGGAGGCGCTGGATGATACCACGGTGGCATTTCACATGAACCGGCCCTATTCCATCTGGCCCTACACCATGGCAATTGTTGGAATTGTACCGGAACATGCCTATGGGGCGGATTACGGGTCACATCCCATTGGTTCCGGCAGATATATCATGAAGCAGTGGGATAAGGGACAGCAGGTCATATTTGAGGCCAACCCGGATTATTACGGGACAGAGCCGAAAATGAAGAAGGTGACCATACTTTTCATGGAAGAGGACGCAGCTTATGCGGCTGTCATGTCCGGGCAGGTGGACCTGGCCTATACGGCTGCATCCTATTCGGACCAGACCCTGCCCGGATATGAGCTCCTTTCTTTCGAGACAGTGGATAACCGGGGCTTCAATCTTCCGGCAGTAAAGGCCGGCACTGTATCTGACGGCAAAACCGTTGCTGGAAATGATTTCACGTCGGATGTACAGGTGAGAAGGGCTGTGAACATTGCGATTGACAGGGATGAAATGATTGAACATGTGTTAAACGGCTACGGAAGTCCGGCATACAGTGTATGTGATAAGATGCCCTGGTACAATGAGTCTGCAAAGACAGAGTATGACCCGCAAAAGGCAGCAGAGCTCTTGGAGGAGGCCGGATGGAAGGCTGGTTCGGATGGAATGAGGGAAAAGGATGGCGTCAGGGCCGGATTTACACTGATGTACCCGGCCAGCGATTCTGTACGCCAGGCCCTGGCAGCGGATACTGCCAACCAGCTTAAGGAAGTGGGAATTGATGTGAAGATAGAGGGCGTTGGCTGGGATGACGCCTATGACCGCGCCCAGTCAGAGCCGCTCATGTGGGGCTGGGGCGCCCATACGCCTATGGAACTCTACAATATTTACCATACCATGAAGGATACCGGCCTGGCGGAGTATTCTCCCTATGCTAATGACAGTGTGGACCGGTACATGGACCAGGCCCTGGCCAGCGGGAATCTGGAGGATTCCTACGAGCTGTGGAAGAAGGCCCAGTGGGATGGGAACACAGGGGTGACCCAGGATGGAGATATACCGTGGATTTGGCTGGTTAATATAGACCATCTGTACTGGTCCAGGGACGGACTTAAGGTGGCGGAGCAGAAAATCCATCCCCATGGACACGGATGGTCCATTGTGAATAATGTGGACCAGTGGAGCTGGGAATAGCAGAAATCAGAAGATGGATAAAATCATTGATATCAGTATGATGGCAGGAAGGATAAAATCATGAGTTGGAAACAGGCGGGTGTTAATTTCATACGGATGGCAGTCCTGCTGGTGCTGGTGAGTATGGCGGCGTTTTTCCTGGTGTCGGTCTCTCCGCTGGACCCCCTTACCACCAATGTGGGGCAGGCGGCCCTTGGCAGCATGAGCAGAGAGCAGATTGCCAGGCTCCAGGAATATTGGGGTGTCAACACGCCGCCTGTAACCCGTTATCTGGCCTGGGCCGGTGAGTTTCTTAAGGGAGATATGGGTATCTCCCTTTTGTACCGCAGGCCTGTAGCCCAGGTAATCGGGGAGAAGCTGGCCAATTCCCTTTGGATTATGGCGGCGGCATGGATTTTGTCCGGATTCATTGGGTTCCTTATGGGAATCATAGCCGGGGCAAAGAAGGGAAAGGCAGCGGATCGTATTATTTCTTCCTATGCCCTGGTAACTGCCAGTACGCCGGCCTTCTGGGTGGCCCTGGTGCTGTTGGTTGTATTCGCGGTCTGGCTTAAGCTGCTCCCCATAGGACTTTCCGTTCCAATCGGGGTGGAGGCGTCGGCTGTGACCATGAAGGACCGCCTGATTCATGGCATACTGCCTGCGGCGGCATTGTCCATTACAGGCATCTCCAACATTGCCCTTCACACAAGGGAGAAGATGGCAGAGGTCATGGAGAGCGATTATGTACTGTTTGCCAGGGCCAGGGGAGAGTCGGAATGGTCCATTATCCGCAGGCATGGAATCCGCAACATCCTTCTTCCCGCCATGACGCTCCAGTTTGCCTCTGTCAGCGAGATATTCGGAGGCTCTGTGCTGGTGGAGCAGGTATTTTCCTATCCGGGCCTGGGACAGGCGGCTGTGACGGCCGGATTGGGCGGGGATGTGCCGCTCCTGATGGGTATTACAATCATCAGCGCGGCCATTGTATTTTTAGGGAACTTCACCGCCAACCTCTTGTATGGAACGGTGGACCCCAGAATCAGGAGGAGCAGGGGATGAGCGCACAAAGACACAGATGGAACCGCCGCAAGGCCATGGCGGTGCTGCTGGCGGTATCGGTCATCCTGCTGGCGGCCATTGCCATTGCCGGCCAGGTGTTAAAGGAGCAGGCCCTGGCCACGGATTTCACCAGAAAGAACCTGCCGCCCAGTCTGGCCTATCCCTTTGGGACGGACTGGATGGGGCGGGATATGTTCATCCGCAGCCTTACAGGACTATCCATCAGCATACGCATCGGGCTTTTGACAGCATGTATCAGCGCGGTGGCGGCCTTTATCATGGGAACCATGGCAGCCTGTCTGGGCAGGGTCACAGACGCTGTCATCGGGGGAATCATTGACCTGGTCATGGGAATACCCCATATCCTGCTGCTGATTCTCATTTCCTTTGCAGTGGGCAAGGGATTCTGGGGCGTACTGATTGGCATTTCACTGACCCACTGGACATCCCTTGCCAGGCTTCTCCGGGGGGAGGTCATGCAGCTTCGTGAGAGCCAGTATATACAGGTTGCAAAGAAGTTGGGAAAGGGAAGGTTTTATATTGCTTTCAAACATATGACGCCTCATCTGCTGCCCCAGCTTTTCGTGGGCATGGTTCTGTTGTTTCCCCATGCAATCCTTCATGAGGCCAGTATAACCTTCCTGGGCTTCGGACTGCCGCCGGAGCAGCCTGCAGTGGGTGTTATCCTGTCTGAGAGCATGAAATACCTGGTCATGGGAAAATGGTGGCTGGCCCTGTTTCCGGGGCTTTTGCTGGTATTTGTGGTGGTCCTGTTCCATTTTATCGGGGATACGCTGAGCCGTCTGATGGACCCGGCCCAGTCCCATCTGTAGAATCTCTGTCTGTACCGCTGCAGAGGTTCGTTCTGTAGGAGGTTGTCATGGAGGAAAAACAAGTCATATTGTCGGTGGAGCACCTGATGATTTCATTTTCTCAGTATGTAGGGGGATGGCGCCAGAGGGAGCTTCCCGTGATTCGGGATCTGAACATAAAGGTACGGGAACATGAGGTGGTGGCCGTAGCCGGTTCCAGCGGTTCGGGAAAGAGCCTTCTGGCCCATGCGGTCATGGGACTTCTGCCGCAGAATGCCGCCTGTCAGGGGACGGTTTCCTTTGAGGGGGAAATCCTGACCCAGAAGCGCAAGGAACAGCTCAGGGGGAGCCGGATGGTATTGGTGCCCCAGAGCGTGTCCTATCTGGATCCCCTTATGAAGGTGGGGGAACAGGTACGAAGGGGACAAAAGGATAAGGAGAGCGTGAAGCGCTGCCGTGAGTCTCTGGGGCGATACGGGCTGGGAGAGGATACGGAGGGACTGTATCCTTTTGAACTGTCCGGGGGAATGACCAGAAGGGTGCTGATTTCTACGGCAGTGATGGAGCATCCCAGACTGGTCATTGCAGACGAACCCACGCCGGGGCTTCATATCAGCGCGGCCAGGCGTGTGCTCACCCATTTCCGGGAGATAGCGGACGAGGGGGCAGGGGTCCTTCTCATCACTCATGATTTGGAGCTGGCTCTGGAGGTGGCTGACAGAATCGTGGTATTTTATGCGGGTACCAATGTGGAGGAGGCCCTGGCAGCGGATTTTGAGGATGAGAAAAGGCTTCGCCACCCCTATACCAGGGCTCTTTACCGGGCCATGCCCCGCCACGGGTTTAAGGCAGCGTCCGGGACCCAGCCCTATGTAGCGGATATGCCCGCGGGATGTCCCTATGGGCCCCGCTGCCCGGACATGGATGAGGGCTGTCTCCAGGAAATTTCCTATCGCAGTTTTCGCGGCGGCATGGTAAAATGCAGGAAGGCGGGAGTATGAGGCTGGAAGCAATGAATATTTCATTCCAATACGACAATGGGAACAGGAAAATACTGAACAATGTCAGCATGAGCTTTGAGAGCGGGGAACGCGTGGGGCTGACGGCTCCCAGCGGTTTTGGAAAGACTACCTTTTGCAAGATACTGGCCGGTTATGAGAAGCCGGACCGTGGGACTGTGGCTTTAGACGGAAAAGATATTACTTCCCGGGGCGGTTACAATCCGGTGCAGATGATATGGCAGCATCCGGAACTGTCGGTAAATCCCCGTCTTAAGATGCGGGAGGTGCTGAGGGAAGGGGACTGCGTGGAGGAACGGGTGGTCCGCGGCCTGGGAATCGAACCGGACTGGCTGAACCGGTATCCGGGAGAGCTGTCCGGAGGGGAGCTGCAGCGGTTCTGTATAGCCAGGGCTTTGGGGAGGCGCACCCGGTTCATTCTTGCAGATGAGATAAGCACCATGCTGGACCTTATCACCCAGAGCCAAATCTGGGGATTCCTTTTGGAGGAAGTGAAGACGCGCAGGCTGGGTTTGCTGGTGGTCAGCCATTCAGAGGAGCTGCTGGAGCGTGTTTGCGGCAGGGTGGTTGATTTGAGGACGGACTAGGGCCGGATTAAGGACGGAGCAGCCGGATGATTCGTATGTGGAAGGATTGAAAATGGATTGGCTGATCCGTATGAATTTGAGAGAGGAGAACGAAAGATGGATGTCAGGGAATTACTGGAACAGGTAAAGTCCGGCAGTGTTGAGATAGAGGATGCGCAGATGCAGCTTAAGAACCTGCCCTATGAGGATTTGGGATATGCCAAGCTGGACCATCACAGGAAGCTGCGTTCCGGTTTTGGGGAAACCGTATTCTGCCAGGGGAAGCCGGATGCGTATTTGCTGGAAATTTATAAGAAATTTTATGAGAGAGATGGGGAGGTCCTGGGAACCAGGGCTTCTGAGAGCCAGGCTGAGCTGGTGAGAACAGCGGTACCGGATGTGGTGTATGATCCCATATCCCGGATACTCAAGGTGGAGAAGCCGGGAAAGGAGCGCAAGGGGTATGTGGCAGTGTGCACGGGAGGCACGGCGGACATACCGGTGGCGGAGGAAGCAGCCCAGACCGCTGAATATTTCGGATGCAGGGTAGACAGGATATTTGATGTGGGAGTTGCCGGAATCCACAGGCTTCTGGCCCAGAGGGAGCGCCTGGTCAAGGCCAACTGCATTGTGGCAGTGGCCGGAATGGAAGGAGCGCTGGGCACGGTGATAGCAGGCCTGGTGGAATGCCCTGTGGTGGCAGTCCCCACCTCCGTGGGATACGGCGCCAGCTTCCATGGGTTATCGGCCCTTCTTACAATGCTTAATTCCTGCGCCAACGGGATATCAGTGGTTAATATTGACAATGGATACGGCGCCGGCTACCTGGCGGCCCAAATAAACAGAATGGCGGTGAGATAAAATGGGAAAGATTTTATATCTGGAATGTAATTCGGGTATCAGCGGGGACATGACGGTAGGAGCTCTGCTTGACCTGGGAGCGGACAGGCAGGTGCTGGAGAATGCGCTGGAGAGCCTGGGAGTGGATGGATACCATCTGCATTTTGACCGGAAGGTGGTGTGCGGTCTGGATGCTTTTGATTTTGATGTGCATTTGGAGGATGGGCATGAGTATGAGCACGATCACGGCCATCCCCATTCCCACATTCACAGGAACCTCCACGACATTTATCATATCATAGACCATCTGGATTCCAACGATAGGGTGAAGGAAATGGCCCGGACCATGTTCCGCATTGTGGCGGAGGCGGAATCCAAGGCCCATGGGCTTCCTGTTGAGCAGGTTCATTTCCACGAAGTGGGGGCTGTTGATTCCATTGTGGACATTATCAGTGTGGCAGTCTGCATCGACAATCTGGGCGTGGAGGATGTGGTGGTTTCTGCATTGTCAGAAGGTCGCGGCCATGTCCACTGCCAGCACGGTGTACTGCCGGTTCCTGTTCCCGCTACAGCTAATATTGCTTCTTCCTATGGACTTAAGCTGCATTTTACAGACAATGACGGGGAAATGGTCACACCTACCGGGGCAGCCATAGCCGCTGCGCTGCGGACAAAGGACCGCCTTCCCGCTTCCTGCCGCCTGCTTAAGACAGGAATGGGTGCGGGGAACAAGGTGTTTAAACAGGCGAATGTGCTCCGGGCCATGCTTCTGGAGACTTCACAGGATGAGGACCGTACCATGTGGGTATTGGAGACGAACCTGGATGACTGTACAGGGGAAATGCTGGGTCTTGCCATGGAGATGCTCCTTGAAGCCGGGGCCGCGGATGTGTGGTATACCCCCATTCACATGAAGAAGAACCGTCCTGCCTATATGCTGTCCGTGCTTTGCCGTGAATCATCCATAGAGGCCATGGAGGAAATCATCCTGACCCAGACCACAACTATTGGAATCCGCCGCTATCAAACGGAGAGGACCATTCTTGAGCGGAGTGAAATCCAGGTGGAAACCAGTTACGGGCCAGCGGATGTGAAGGTGTGTGCTTACAAGGGCAGAAAGTTCTTTTATCCGGAATATGAAAGCATCCGGCGGATCTGTACGGAACAGAGCGTGGATTTTCAGACTGCATATCATCATGTACGCATGAAGGCAGAAGAAAGCCGCCAGGATTAAATGATATAGATAATGTCAGATTAGGAGATTCGTATGAATACGGTAAATAACAGCTACAGTGTAATGTCATCTCTGGACCATATGAAAAAGTGTCTGGAGGTCAGGATGGAACAGCTGGCTAAAGAGGATATATGCCTTGCGTTTTCCGGAGGAGTTGATTCAAGCCTGCTTTTAAAGACAGCAGCAGACGCAGCAGTCCATACGGGGAGAAAAGTGTACGCCGTGACGTTTGACAGCTGCCTGCATCCATCCTGCGACCTGGAGATAGCCAGGCGCGTGGCAGGGGAGCTGGGAGGAATCCATGAAGTCATTACCGTGGACGAGCTGGAGCAGGAGGCAATAAAAAATAACCCGGTAAACCGCTGTTATCTGTGTAAGCGCCATCTGTTCTCCAAACTGGCAGAATTGGCAGAGGCCAGGGGAATCCGGTATATCCTGGACGGCACCAATGAGGACGATATGCATGTATACCGTCCCGGAATCCAGGCACTTAAGGAGCTGGGAATCATAAGTCCCCTGGCAGAGCTGCACATAACCAAGGCTCAGGTAAAGGCCCTGGCGTCAGAGTACGGAATATCGGTGGCATCCCGTCCGTCCACTCCCTGTATGGCTACCCGCCTGCCCTATGGCGCTGTCCTGGATTATGAGGTGCTGGGAAGAATCGGAGAAGGAGAAGCCTATGTCAGGACCCTGGTCCCCGGCAATGTGCGGCTCAGGCTTCACGGAGATATCGTGCGTCTGGAACTGGACCCGGGAGCCTTTGAGGTATTTATGAAATGCCGGGAGGAAATCGTCAGCCGTCTGAAGGAAATGGGGTTTGTATATATAACTCTGGATGCAGAAGGGTTCCGCTCCGGGAGTATGGATGTGGGGCTAAATGGAGCAGGCTGACCGGCTCGGGAGGGATGGACTGGGAAAATAGGACCGGGCTAAATGTATCCTGAATGATGGACTGACAGTAATGACATTATCAATAATTGGAGTATATTTTCTTTAAAAATCTATAAAGACACTGCAAACATTTTCGTCCGGTCTGCCTCGCCTGTATTATCTAAATATAGATAATACAGGCGTTTCCCATTTTATCCCATAACATTTCTATTATCCAAATACGAATATTTTCCTTAGTTTCTTAACGAAATTGAACTTTACTGCCATAAAAAAACATGTTAAAATTAAAATGTTTGTAAAGTTTACGTAAAGATAAAGTAAATAATTAAGAGAGTAGGTAAAAAGAATTATGGACATGTCGTTTTCCTTTTTCCTGCGGCAGCTGGTGACAAATCCGGCACTGTTGATAACAGTCCTTCTGACCCTTGGGGTCATCTGTGTCAATGGCATCACGGATGCGCCAAATGCCATTGCCACATGCGTGTCAACCAGGTCGCTGGATGTGAATCTGGCCATTGTCATGGCGGCAGTATGCAACTGCGCAGGGGTGGTTGTGATGACCATAGTGAATTCCACGGTTGCCATGACCATTACCAATATGGTCAATTTCGGGGAAGATACTACGATTGCTCTGGTTGCCCTGTGTGCCGCGCTTTTTTCCATTGTGGTCTGGTCGTCCTTTGCTGTTTCCATTGGATGTCCTACCAGTGAGAGCCATGCGCTGATAGCAGGCCTTACCGGAGCTGCTGTGGCTATCCGCGGAGGATTTTCAGCCATTAACTCGGCAGAGTGGATAAAGGTGGTATATGGTCTGATTTTTTCCGTTGTATTGGGATTTTTAAGCGGCTATCTTTCATGCAGGCTGGTGGCCTGGACCTGCCGGGATATGGACCGTCGGAAAACCTCCGGATTCTTCCGGTATGCTCAGATTGGGGGAGCCGCCGCCATGGCATTCATGCACGGTGCACAGGACGGACAGAAATTCATGGGAGTCATGCTGCTGGGTATCTGTATGGTCAACGGGTCCGGCAATACTCAGGGAGTACAGTTCCCCCTGTGGATGCTTTTGCTGGGATCGGCTGCCATGGCCCTGGGAACTTCCATTGGAGGAAAGAAAATCATCAAATCCGTGGGCATGGATATGGTACGGCTGGAGAAATACCAGGGCTTTTCCGCAGATATGGCGGGAGCTGCCTGTCTTCTCGGATTTTCCATTTTCGGTATACCTGTCAGTACCACACATACTAAAACCACAGCCATCATGGGTGTGGGAGCGGTTAAACGTCTGTCGGCCATTAACTTCAGCGTGGTTAAGGACATGGTGATGACCTGGGTCATGACATTCCCTGGCTGCGGCATCATTGGATTCCTGATGGCGAAGCTGTTTATGGTGTTGTTCCATGGATGAGTAAAGGAGAAGATAAGATGTCTAAGAAAAGTGATAGTTACTATTTTCAGAATTTCATTGAGTGCGTTGAGTGCGGATGCCAGGCAGCTAAAATGCTGGAGGACAATCTGGAACATTTTGATACAGGACTTTTACAGGACAATCTGGACGGGCTGCACAGGATTGAACATGATGCGGATAAGAAAAAGCATGAGATGATGGCCGTACTGGTCAAGGCTTTTATCACCCCCATTGAGCGGGAGGATATCATTCTTTTGAGCCAGAGCATTGACGAGGTGACGGACAAGATTGAGGATGTGCTGATTCGTATTTACATAAACAATATTCGGCAAATCCGTCCCGAGGCCCTTGCCTTCATAAAGGTCATCATCCGCTGCTGCGAGGCGCTTAAGGAGGTCATGGAGGAGTTTGCGGACTTCAGAAAATCCAAGACCCTCCATGATCTGATTATCGAGATTAACGCTCTGGAGGAGGAGGGCGACAGGCTGTTCATTGATTCCATGCGCAGTCTTCACGCCGAGGTGACGGACCCCATTAAAATCATTGCCTGGAGGGAGATTTACGTATACCTGGAGAAATGCTGCGATGCCTGCGAGCATGTGGCTGATGTGGTGGAAAGCGTGATTATGAAGAATACCTGATGTCCGGCTGCAGCCGCAAACGCCTGGGAGATAGGACCGGCAGGCCACATGGTGTTAACGGACAGGCTTAATTCCTGGAAGAATTTAATCTTTACAGTTTAATTACAGTTTGAACACACAGTTGCATAAAAATAAAGAATGAATTATAATGTAACAAGTGCAGGATGAATAGTATCTGTCTGTGATAAGGCAGCTAAGGGAGAATGAAAGGAGATTCAGAATGAAGAGACGTTTGGCGGTTATATTGGCAGCAGTGGCTCTGAGTGTGGTTATGTCGGTTCCGGCCTATGCAGGTACATGGAAATATGTGAATGATCAGTGGAAGTATCAGAGAGGCGCCAATAAGTTTGCCTACAAGGAATGGATTCAGGATAACGGCAACTGGTACTATATGGATAACAACGGCGTCATGACCACGGGCTGGCAGCAGATTGACGGACAGTGGTATTACATGGACCAGGCAGGCATCATGCAGAAGGGATGGTTTAAGGATAACGACAAATGGTACTTCCTGCTTCCCAACGGAGCCATGGCCACGGATACAGTGATTGACGGACGCCAGATTGGCGCGGACGGCGTATGGATTGCAGCGGAGGGAGAGGTGGAACCGGCCAATATTACAGACCTGTCCACACCATATCTGGTGCAGAACCTGTTGGACGGCCTTTCCACCAAGGGATACAATATCATTACCTCTGGCAAAACATCCACCGGCGAGCGCTGGAATAATGCCATCCGTCTGAAAGGCAAGGGAAGTTATGTGAAGTATGCTGCCAACGGACAGTACCGGCTCTTATCCGGTATCATAGCTCCATCTTCCCAGTTCAGCAGCGGAATCATGGCTAAAGTAACTGTATACGGTGACAATGATACCGTACTCTATACATCACAGGATATCCATTACAATGAAAAGCTGATGCACTTTGGCGTGGATGTGACCGGACAGAATGAGATTCGCGTGGAGGTTTCTCTGGTTACGGATAATGAGTGGGATGCTCCCATTATACTGATAGACGGTCTGTCTCTGTATAAGTAGGCAGGACGAAGATGTCCGGGAAACGGAAAAACCAAAAATAATGAATAGATAAGAAAACAGGCTGAGGACCGCACCTTTTGGCTCGGGGTGACTCAGCCTGTTATTTTTTTATGGGAGTACGCCCTATGGGGTAAAAAGCTTCTGGGAAATGTGGGCTCCGCGCTAAGGCAGTATGGCTGCCAAGGTTATAAGTTCAAGTCAGCAACTGTATAACCTTAACATTCTCAATATTCAATTTTTAAAGCAGCCACCGAAAGATGGCTTGTTTGTGATGCGATTAAGGTAATGGATATTATCTGCTTCTCATTTTCAATCTTTACCTCCATCTTTGCGGCTGTCCCTGGCCTGAATATTATGACACCCAGTATCACTCCGGTTGCAGCTCAAGTATATTGATGACGGATGCTTTGGCTGCCCCCAGAATCCGTCCACCGGTCATGAGGGTACAGAAGTTTTCTATGACCTTTAAAAGCTTTGCCTGCAGGGAGATGTGAAAGACCGGAGGGAGAGGAGAACTGGGAAAACGCATACATGCAGCAGGTGTATGGTCCAAGGGAAAATACCTGATATCCCGGGAAGCGGCGCGCGGCCTTCAGGGCAGCCGCTGGTGATTCCACCTTGAGATTCTGCTCCCGGAAGATCTCCATTGGACTGATACTGGTCCCATTATATCATGAATTTTGAATAAGATTAAGGGCAAAAAGGACTAAAATCAGTCCAGATATTCAGGGGTGGCAGAATGGACATAATTAAGAATGATGAGAGTGCTAATATAGGGGGGAATATCCGCAGAATCCGGAAGGAAAAGGGGATTGGACAGACAGAACTGATTCAGAAGATTGACCTGGCAGAGTGGGATTTTGAGGTGAATCTCACCAGGGAGGCCCTGGTAAAAATAGAGCGGGGCATCCAGCATATCAAGGTGTCCCAGCTAAAGGCCATCAAGGTTATTTTGGAAACGACCTATGATGAGCTGTTAAAGTAGGCGGCGGTATGGAGTTAGGCCATACTATCCCGCTGCAGAAATTCCTGAGAATACAGCCGCCGCCATATGGTACGGACAGCCGCCTCTTTTTCTGTTGGGAGCTTCACAGAATCACGCTCCAGTCCAGTGATACGCTGGTGGCGGTCAATGCCGGCAACCGCTTTGCAGTCAGGGAGTTGTCAGGTCACAAAGACCCATGGCAGGCGTTCTGTGGCCGGGCTTAACCAGTGGAGCGCATGCTTTCCGGGCGGCAGGATGAGCGAGAATCATTTCATGATACAATCCTGCAGCAGTCATAGGTCAGGGCCAGAACCGAATCACCGGCGTCTGAATCCAGGAATATATGTACGGCCATCATGAGTGCCATGTACATACCCTTACAGTTCTCCGTAATGTCCAGACCGCCGCTATTGCGAAAGAGGACGTCGATGGTCCCGTTGTCCCGCTCAATCTGCAGCAGGGAAGAGGTCATCTGGGCATATTCTTTGAAGATGGGAAGAAGTGTGTGGTCAAACCATGCATTGTACCGCTCGTATTGGGCCAGCTGTGCGGTTTCACGGATGTTTCTGACCGCCTCCCTGGCCATCTCCAGTTCCTTTTCCGACATGCAATCCAGTAATCCGTAGATATCTTTGGCATTGCCGGTGTCTGTAAAGTCATATTGTTCCATAGGGTCACCTCATTGAATTTTTTAATGGTGGACTGGTTTTGGTCCCATTATATCATAAAATATCCATAATATGAAGAGTGAAATGGACTGGAATGGGTTCAAAAATGGGGACATGAAATGAGGGTATGGAATGGAATCATGCGTACAGGGGAATGGTAATGGATGTGATAAAAAATGATAAAGGAACCAATATTGGCACCAACATACGTAGAATCAGGCTGGAGTCTAAAATCAGCCAAACGGATCTGGTCCGTATCCTGCAGCTGATGGGGGTAGACATTACGAGGGAGGCATTGGTGAAGATTGAGAAAGGGACGCAGCATGTAAAGGTCTCTCAGCTGAAAGCCATCAAAACAGCGCTGGGAACGTCCTATGAAGAACTGCTGGAATAATGAGTCCACATGACATCAACAGGGAATTAACAAGATATCCACAAAGTTATCCACATTATCCACCGAAAACACTGGATATTTCATGTGAATCGTCTGAAAATAACAGATTTGGTACTGTGTATAACTGAGATGTAGGAGAGGATGATTATGGATAAGATACGGATGGTCTTTCTGTTTATGCCAGAGGGAATATGGCAGGGGATTGTGCACCGGGGGATTAGAGGTGGATTATAAACAGGGGGATGTAAAAGAATGGAATAAAATAGAAGAACGTGATTTTACAAGGTTTTTTTTGGCTGGGGGCCTAAGGTAATCATTGAGGTAATCAAAAGGTAATCAAGGTGACATTGTAGTAATAATATGATAGGAAGGAGTTTCTTGCACGTGAGACATGGGAAATAGTCTTGCTAATATTTTGAGACAGAGATTACCAGCAGGTTAATGCAGTTCATTGTAAAAATGTCAGGAATAGGATATACTGTGATTAAAGAAATATTCCAGGGAGGAGGCAGGATTATGGATATATCTGAGAGACAGCAGATTGTTGAACATTACGCAGAACTGGTAAAAGAACAATATCCACAGACAAATCAATATAATGTATTGGTTTTCGGAAGCTTTCTGACAGATAGATATACAGAACAGTCAGATATTGATATAGGAGTCTTTTCATTGATTCCAGGATTATCGTTTCGTATTTATTCCTTTACAAAGGATCACTTTGATAAGTTAGGGATAAATAGTGATGTGGTACGGATGCGGCTGCTGGAAAGCCAGTATATTAATGTCTCTATTGTCACAGGTCAGAAATATGCGGTGACGGATTACTGCCCCAGGGAGTTGGTTGATTATATTAAAAGAATGATTGCGCAATATGGGGAGAATCCTCAGGAAACGGCAGTTAGACTGATGCGGCAGGAGGTTATTGCATGAACTTATTTGGTGATGCATTGCAAAAGGCCGGTTAGAAATGAAACTGTTGGAGATGAAGAATCATGTTTCTTCATTAGAGCGTATGTATGAAAAATATTTAGCGTCTGAAGGTCAGGACCAATTTGATATCATGGACGGGCTTGTAAACCGATTCGGGTACATGGTAATTGCTTTTCAGGATGTGATGACAACCATTGGCAGGTTGACCGGGACGGTAAATGGTGCGGAACAACTGTCCATACGGCGTGCAATATCGGAATTTCAGTCTATATTTGAAGTAGAGTGTCAGGAACAGGGATTAGACAATGGGGTTTCGTCCATGGCTGACAGAAATGAAATTGTTCACGTCTATGAGAATTATAAAAGTAATATGGAAGCAGTACTGGAAAATGTGCAAAATTATAGAAGTGAGTATGGAGCGATTGTCAGGATTCTTTGGAAGTATTGTGAAGCAAAAGATATTTTGCAAAAGTAATGTGTCTGTTAGAAAAATTTATAGTGGTACTAAGGACTCTCATGATGTAATGTCATGGGAGTCTTTTTGTACAATGACAGGAGTTGTCCATAATGGATGTTATAGTTTAAGAAAAAAGAACAAAAGATGAGAAAAAGGTAAAAAGGTCTATTCTTGGGGATTTTAATTAAATTTATACCCATATTACCATCCTTCTACTTCATATACTGTATTAAACATATATTTTTGAATTTATCTTTCATCAGCTCATACAGTTATGCCACACCGGCTTCCGCACACAGACTGCCGCCGAAGGGGCTGAAGGAATTGGTTCTAACCTATGAATTATAAGTATTAAGGCTCCTTTTTTCAATGGAATTAAGCTGCGCGCGATACTGGGTGGGAGTCATTCCATATAGATTCCTAAAGGACTTTAGGAAACTGTTATAGCTGGCAAAGCCGCTGTTTGTACAGGCATCCAGCACGCTGTGTCCGGCGGCAATATCACGTCGGAAGTGCTGCATTCGCAGATTGTTGATATATCCGTGAATGCTCTCCATAGTGTATTCCTTGAAAGCTCTGGAGAGATGCTCCCGGCTGATGAAGATATTTTCAGCGAGAGACGCCACCGTAAGTGTGGGCTCGGTGTAATGCTTCTGGATATATTCAACAGCCCGGGAAATCAGCGCGCTGGTTAAGCTGGGGGATTTGGTATGCTGCTCCTCCACGAGTTGGTTGATAAAAAGCTGGAGCTCCATCAGCTCACAGTTTAATACCGTTTCCTGATAAGCTTTTTTGATCCAGGGAATCTGGGCCATGCGCTCCAAATGCCCCCGCAGGTCCAAGGCGGATACAGCGTCCGCGCTCAAAATAACGATATTCTTCTGCCAATCCGGATTGATTAATCCGGATGCGTGAATGGCATAATCCCAGATTTCCGCGCTAATCTGGACAACCAGTCGGTTAGATACGATGTCTGTAACCGTATAACGTCCGGAATGATAAATTTCCGCGGGAAAAAAGACCATCTCTCCAGGATGGAGGGTGTAAAGGCTCCCCTGAAAGGCGTAGAGCACGTTGCTTCCGGAAATCGGCAGGACGATTTCGTGGTACGGGTGTGAGTGGACCACAGACTGCTTGTTGTTCTGGTTTGTGTACCAGGTTACAACCACTCGATAGTCCTCAAGACCGATGCGGGCCATCTCCTGGGTCAGAATGGAATCAGTGCAGTGTGCAATCTTCTGAACAATCATGTAGTTTCCCCCTTCTTTGCTTAAATCAAAAAACCATCTTCTTCTTTTTTCAAAAGTATATTCTTAAATATCACATTTTGCAAGCTTTTAATCACAAAAGAATGGGACTTTAATGATGTAAAACTGATAAAATTTGCTTGTATAAACAAAAGGGATATTAATTGTTGATAAAATACATAAGATTTTAATCGTATATTTGTGCAAAAAACACCTTGATTTTTGAAACGGAGACTGGCAATGAAAAACAATAGCATGCAATTTAAAGCGCGGATGATATTCCATAGCTGCATAAAAAGCAACAGTTGACAGCCGCAAAGCAGGCGTTGGCTGATTGATAAATGAAACCATTTTAAAGGAGGAAGTATTTATGAGATTACGTAATCGCGCAATGATGGCATTGGCCGTAGCAGGAGCAATGATGCTGACGGCATGTGGAGGCGGATCAGGCACGGCTTCTTCGCAGGCGGCAGGAGGAAACGGCGGGGCATCGGCTTCTGAGCAGACCTTTAATCTGAAGCTGAGCCATGGACTGGCTGAGGATCATGCGGTGCACATCCAGATGACTGCATGGGCTGAGGCAGTGAAGGAGAAGTCCAACGGAACAATCAACATTCAGATCCTTCCCAATGGTCAATTGGGGTCTGAAGCGGACAACGTTTCTTCCATTCAGGCGGGTGCGCTGGATATGGCAAAGGTTTCCGCGTCAACCCTTGGTAACTTCAACGAGGCATGGAACGCTCTGTCTGTTCCGTATGTATTCAACGACAAGGATCATTACTATAAGGTTATGGATGGCGAGATTGCCGGGGAACTCTACAACATTACCGAGGGCGACGGCTTTATTGGACTGACCTGGCTGGATTCCGGTTCCCGTTCCTTCTATACCGCCAACACACCCATTCGAGTACCGGCTGATTTAAAGGGATTAAAAATCCGCACCATGGACAGCCAGATAGCCATCGATATGATGAACGCGCTGGGCGGCTCCGCAACGGTCATGAGCTACTCTGAGATTTATACTGGCCTGCAGCAGGGAGTAATCGACGGGGCTGAGAATAACATCACCGCTCTCCGCGATCACAGCGATGTTACAAAATACTACTGCTATGATGAGCATACCCGTATTCCTGACGTCATAGTAATCTCCACCAAGGTTTGGAATCAGATGAGCGACAGCCAGAAGAACATCATGAAGGAGACTGCGGCGGCCGCAACAGACGAGTACAAGACCCGCTGGGCGGATTTTGAGAACGAGGTGAAGACTGCGGCGGAAGGAAACGGCATTACCTTTGTAGAGGATGTGGACACCGCGGCATTCCAGGAGGCATGCCAGTCTATTTATGACGGCTTAAAGACCAGCAACGCGGAGGTATATGCAATCGTTGAGAAGATTCAGGCTGCCGGCAAGTAGGAACCGGCCGGATACTGTTGCTTACTTCATGAAGGAGATGAGATTTTGAAAAAGTTTAATAATTTTCTGGATACCGTAATGCGCTTTATCATGGCCGCTGCCATGTTTGCTCTTCTGGCGGGCGGTACATGGCAGATTTTCACCCGCTGGATTTTGAAAAATCCGTCTACATTTACGGATGAATTTCTCCGCTACGTGCTGATCTGGGCATCCATGCTTGGTTCTGCCTACTGCTTTTACAAGGATGAGCATCTGGCGCTGGATTTGGTAAAGAATCGTGTGAAAGGGTCGGTATGCTCTGTCCTTATGATTTTCATTGAGGCGGCGATTCTGTTCTTTGTGTGCTATGTTTTTATTTACGGCGGAATGCAGCTTGCAGGCAATGCAACCAACAAGTCCTCCGTGATGCGTATCCCGTTTAGGCTGCTGTACGCATGCCTTCCGATCTCAGGCATTTTCATTGTGATTGCCCGTGTAATCAAGTATATACAGCTTTTTACTGACAGCAAAGGAGGGAAATAAGCATGGTTGTACAAGCTACGTTAATGCTGTTTGGTTCATTTTTTGTTATGCTGTTTGCAGGCGTTCCGATTTCGGCGGGAATTGGTATCGCTTCCATTATTACTGCAATCATGAGCGGTATGGACGGGAATATCTTCGCGTTGACAGCGGCACAGAGATGCTTCTCCGGCTGCGATTCCTTCTCCCTGCTGGCTCTTCCGTTCTTTTCTTTGGGCGGCAACGTTATGAACAAGGGAGGGATTGCAAAGCGGCTGGTCCGTCTTGCAAGACTGCTGGTAGGCTGGGTACCTGGATATCTGGCAGCTACAAATGTACTGGCGAATATTTTTTTCGGCGCCGTATCTGGTTCTTCCGTAGCGGCAACCTCCGCGATGGGTTCCATCATGAGCCCGCTGGAGCTGGACGAGGGATATGATCCCAATTATTCCGCAGCAGTAAACATCTGTTCGGCGCCGACAGGAATCCTGATACCGCCGTCTGGTCCGTTAATTCTGTATTCCATCACCGCAGGCGGCGTTTCCGTGGCAGCCTTGTTCATGGGCGGCTATCTGACCGGAGCTCTGCTTGGCATTGCAGTCGCGGGGCTGGCAATCTTTTTGGCGGTGAAGAAGGGCTACAAGGCATCCGCTGTGAAGGAGGAGAATCCGGCATGGAAGATTGTGCTGGAGGCAGTTCCGTCCCTGTTGGCTGTTATTATCGTAATGGGCGGCATTTTGGCCGGTATTTTCACGGCAACGGAGGCAGGCGTGGTCATGTGCCTGTACTGCACGCTGCTGGCAATCATCTACCGTGAGATGAGTATAAAAACCTTTTATGACCTGCTTGCAGACACGATGAAGAGTTCCGCGACAATTCTGTTCCTGATTGCGGCATCCTCAATCATGTCCTACGTGATGTCCTATTCTGGTATTCCGGCGGCTATCAGCGAGGGTCTGATGAGTGTTTCCAATAATCGGTATATGATAATTTTAATCATGAATATGTTCCTGCTGGTGATGGGTATGTTTCTGGATTTGACTCCGGCCGTGCTGATATTCACTCCGATCTTCCTTCCAATCGCCACCAGCGTTGGAATGAGTCCGGTGCATTTCGGACTTATGCTGATTATGAACCTTGGTATCGGCTCCGTAACACCCCCGGTAGGTTCCTGCCTGTTCGTGGGCTGCGGTGTCGGCCGCGTAAAGATTGAGGGGGTTACTAAATATATTGTTCCGATTTTCACGGCAATGGTAATCTCCCTGTTCCTGGTAAGCTTTATCCCTGCTATCCCGCTGCTTGTGCCGTATCTGTGCGGTCTTGTGCCAAGCATGTGGTGGTAAAAATGGTAAAAAGCGGAAGAAACCCATCGATAACCCTAAGAATGGAGACAGAGTATGGATATTTGCACACAATTTTCAGGAATTGAAAGGACAGACGGCGCATGGCTGGTACATACAAACTGCGCCGATATCAAGATTATATTCGTTACCGATGAAATTGTGAGGGTCCGTACCGCATTTGACAAGGAATTTACGGAGGAATCCTATGTTTTGATGACAACGGCATGGGAGGACCGCCTGGACCCGCTGTTTGAGGGGGAGAGAACTCGTGTGGAGCCGGTAATCCCTGGGGTGGAAGAAACATCAAGCGCGCGCTGGGCTACCAGTTCCATGTATTATCCGGAGCTGGAGAGGGACAGCGATGACGCGGTTCTTGGCTTTATCGATACAATTAAGGAGGAAGGCTTTCCGATTGACGGCTTCCATCTTTCCTCTGGATATACCAGCGTTGGAAACAAGCGCTGTGTGTTCACATGGAATACGACCCGCTTTAAGGATCCATCTGCATATTTCCATGCAATGCAGGACAAGGGGGCGGAGAATGTTCCCAATATCAAGCCTGGGATTCTCCTGTGCTACCCGCGGTTTGAGGAGTTCAAAAGCCAGGATGTGTTTGTGAAGGACAGCAAGAATCCAGAACAGTACGTGGTGGGAAGCTGGTGGGGCGGTCCCGGGGCGTTCTGGGATTTTACAAAGCCTGCGGCAGGAGGAAGAGCTGCTTGCGCGCCGGGTGCAGCAGGGCATTTTCCAGGCCCGTTTCTCCATCCATTCGGCAAGCAACGATAATACCGTGACGGAGCCATGGATGTTTAAGGACAGTACGGACCTGATTCGGAGTGCGATTCTCCTGCGCTACCGTATGGCCCCCTATCTTTACTCCTGCGAGTACGAGGCGGCAAAGAACGGCGCGCCGATTATGCGGGCATTGGTTTATGAATTTCAGGAGGATGAGAACACCTATGACAATAGCTTCGACTTCCTGTTCGGAAAGAGCCTGCTGGTTGCCAATGTTATTGAAAAAGACGCGGCAAGCCGCCGGGTTTATCTGCCGGCCGGCTTAAGGTGGTACGACATGAATGATAATTACCGCTGCTATGAGGGCGGACAGACGATTGAGGTTCCTGTAACGATGGTGTGCTGTACGATGATGACGGAAGAACCAACGATTAAGGATGCTCAGTTGGTTGTTTCCTTTGAAGATTTTGATTTGATTGGGATGTAACTATCGACGCAGCCGTCTGAGTTCGGGCGGCTGCAGTTTTATGATTATGGAGGAACGCGATGCTTTTACGTGAACTGAAATCAATAGAAAAGACTGGTTCCGGCTATATTCTGCACGGGGATGCGGCGGATGTATTGCTGATTTTTATGACGGATGACGTGATTCGGGTACGGGTGAGCTTCCGGCGGGATTTTAAGGAAGAATCCTATACGCTGGTGACTACCGCCTGGGAGGATCGGATGGACGAACTTTTAAAGGACGAGCGCACACGCATCGAGCCCCTGGATATTCCCTGCGAGGAGAAGAACGGAAAGCTTGTATTTACAACAGGCGCCTGCATCCTGGAAATCAGGAAAACCCCTTTTTTCCTGACGTTAAAGACCCTGGACGGGGCTGTCGTTTATCAGGATCTGAAGGAGAGGGCGTTTGAGGAGGATCATCTGGGACGGTTGGCCCACTATTCCAAAATGGATCCGGTTAACGACCACTTTTACGGCTTTGGCGAAAAGACGGGCTGTCTGGACAAGAAAGGGAGAAGACTCAGGATGTCACCCAAGGACGCGATTGGCCACGATCCGGAGTTTGGGGATCCCATGTACAAGCATATACCGTTTTATATCCGGATCAACGAGAAAACAGCCTATGCCATCGGCTTGTTTTATCATAATTCCTACGACAGCGTATTTGATATGGGGCAAGAGGTTTCCGGCTATTGGGATCGGTATTGCTATTATCAGACTGATGGGGGAGATATTGACCTGTTCCTGATTAATGGTCCTGAGCTTTCAGCGGTTTTAGACCGCTATACGATGCTGACGGGGCGCTGCGCGCTGCCCACCAAACAGTCTCTGGGGTATTGTGCCTCGACCATGTATTACGCAGAACTGGAGGACAACTGTGATCAGGAAATCTATCGGGTAATCGATAAGCATGAGAAGGAGGGCATCCTAATCGATAACTTCTGGCTGGCATCCGGCTATTCCAGCGGCGAGGAGGACAACCTCCGCTATATCTTTAACTGGAATTACAGGAGATTTCCAAATCCTGAGGATTTCTTTGAGCGTATGAATGCCAGAGGAATCAATGTGATTCCCAATCTGAAACCGGGTATTCTGAAAAATCATCCTTATATGAACCTGTTTGAGGAGAACGGCGTGTTTATTAAAAACCCGGGCGGTGACGGGGATTATTATGGAAGATGGTGGGGTGGAGAAGGCAGGTTTTTAGACTTCACGAACCCGAAGGCCCGTGAAACCTGGAAGATGCTTTTGGAAGACCGGATTCTGAGAATGGGAACAAAGACCGTATGGAATGACAACTGTGAGATGGACGGCGTGGAGGATCGGGACGCATACTGTGATTTTGAAGGCGCCGGAGGGACAATGGCGGAGCTCAAGATTCTGCATTCCAATCTGATGGCATTTCTTGGAAAGCAGGCAATTGCCGACGTTTATCCGGGAGAGCGGCCCTACATCATCAACCGTGCGGGATATGCAGGCATCCAGAGATACGCGCAGGTATGGGGAGGAGATAACCTGACAGACTGGCGTACAGTGAAGTTCAACATCGCCACGATCGTGGGCATGGGACTTTCCGGCTGTGCCAACATGGGCTGTGACATTGGCGGGTTCGCGGGATCTGTGCCGGAGGCGGAGCTTTTGCTTCGTTGGATTCAAAGCGGTATTTTCCAGCCGCGCTTCTGCTTAAATTCGGCAAATAACGACAACACGGTGACACAGCCCTGGATGTATGAGGAGAATCGGGAATATGTGAAGGCGGCTTACGCCCAGCGATACCGGATGCTTCCGTATCTGTACAGCCTGATGTATGAGGCAAACCAGAACGGCATGCCGGCTATGCGCCCGCTGTTTTTAGAGTTCCCGGAAGATAAGAAGTGTTATAGCGATAATAATTTTGTCTTTATGTTCGGAAGGAGCGTGCTGGTTGCCAATGTGGTGGAGCCGGAGGCAAGGACAAGGACTATCTATCTGCCGTCAGGCTGCAGATGGTTCGACATGAATGACAACCTGAAGGAGTATGCGGGCGGTCAGACTATCGAGCTTCCGGTAAATCTGGGCAGCATTCCCATGTTCCTCAGGGGGAGCGCGGTTTATGTGACCAGCGAGGATGTTAAGCATATTCTGTCGGACAGGATGCGTCATGTGGATTTCCTGATCAGCGCGGATACGGACACCAGCTTTGTATTCTATGACGATGACGGACACACGGAGGACTATAAGAAGGGTGTTTACGCGAAAACCGCAGTTAATGTAACTGCCGGTAATCAGACGGTAATTCACTTTGATATCGAGGGAACCTACGAAAGCCCGTTGGAGCGGGTTACAATCCGGCTTGTCAGCAAGCAAAAAGGTGCATTCTGGGTAACGGTCGACGGCGAGCGCATCCCGCGTTATCTTGTAAGGGACGGCTGGGAGGAAGCCGGAACCGGATGGTATTACAATCTTTCCGACAGAACCATCTGGGTGAAGTATGAGATACCGGAGAAAAAATCGTATGATGTCATTGTTTCGACGGAGAAATTCGACCTGATTGGAATGGTTGAGGAATAAAGACAAGTGAAAGGTATCATTAGGAATATTATACGATAGTGGTATAAGTTCACGCCAAAAAGCCAGGTACGGGAAGACCTGGCTTTTTTGGCATTTCGGTGCTACGTAAGTATTATGGAATCTCTCTCTTCAGATTCCTCATCCGTCCATGAGGTGCTGCTTCTTGTGGATGACGGGTCTTATGATTACCATGAGCTGAGCCTGATGGTAAGGAGCATTAATGAGAAAGAGGTGGAGAGGGAAGACCGGCTGTCATCCTGTGTTTATTGTCTGTATAATGGGGTTAAAACCCTCGCCTTCTAGGCGAAACCTTTAGGTCAACCCCATAGGCGTTTGGTCACCTTTTTTAATCGAGAGACTGCTATCTGTCCCTGTTGTAGAAACATCACCATCTATGGTTGAACAGGGGAATACGGGGAAGTGGCTTGCGTTCGTAGAATCCAAAGATGAAGGCAGGCGGGTAAAATCAGCCCTTCAACACAGCGGGATTTCGGTGGCATTTGTTTCGTCTGATAAGATGGAGCCAGATGATGCGTAGGTATTATCCGATGTTCTTTTTGATGGGAGTTACAAAGTTCATGTTTTACTGGCAACCTCTGTTATTGATAATGGTGTCAGCATTGTTGACCAGTCTGTAAGTAATCTCGTGATATCTGGATTTGAAGCGATACAGGCTATACAGCAGGTGGGAAGGATACGACTTCAAAGCCCTGAGAAGACAGTCCGTTTGTTTGTGTGCCGATACCGCAGAATTTTTTAATAGAAAGCGTCACTCATTTCATATGAAGAGAAATGCTTTAAGAATCCTCCAATTTGGAAATCAAGAGAGAATCATTGAATATTTGCTTGAAAATGATGGGCAGTATATACGTGATTTAGCAATAAGGAGTCTATCGGGACATTTTCGAGTTAAGAATGTGAAGATAAAAAGTGTCCGAGAGACCCAAAAGTGTCGGACCCTATATATTTAACAGACATAAAATTAAAAATACAAGAGGAGCCGGAACCCCGGCCGGTGAGTGTATACACGGTTCCTGATAAGTGATGATGAAAGCAGAAAACAATTTGGACATATTGCATTACGCCCTGGAAAATGGTATTATTGACCTGTCATACGTGCAAGAAAAAGTAAAAATGAACAAAAGAAAAGAGTACCTGGAAAAGCACCCTTTTACAATATGAGAAGCATCCTGCCTATATTCCCACGTACGCAGTCGAATAGGCCAGTCTGACTGGAATGCGGGCGGGAGAAATTTCAGCGCTGTTATGGGCTTGCATCACGGATTCATATATCATTGTGGATAAATCGGAAAAGTTCAACCGTATAACGAAAGAGTATTATATTGATGCGACAAAGAATGGCAAAGCGCGTATTTTTCCGATGACAAACGAAATCAGGAATCTGCTTAAACGAGTAAAGGACATTGAGGTTCAATGCGGATATGAGTCAGAGTGGTTTTTTTCAAATGAGAACTGGAGAGTGCATGCGCCAATGATATCCTCCTGTTCAAAGAACAAATGTAGACAAGTAGGAAACAGTGAAAAGGGGATTTACGCATTCCGTAGGACGGTAAACTCTAAAATGAGGTGTGAGGGGGTATCGGCTCAGTAGCGGCAGCGCTTCTCGGACATACGGAAGATGTGAATGAACGGTATTATACATACGATATTAGCGGGATTGAGGAAAAGACTGAAATCATATCGTAATGCTGAAATGCCCAATCTGGGTAGCAGGTAATCAATATATTGCAGAAAGGTAATCAAAAAAACAAAGGTTCCTGACACCGGTAAGCATCAGGAACCTTTGAATTAAAAGAAAAAATCGGAGTAACAGGATTTGAAGAATTTGCACTGTCAAAAAAGTACGTAAATACGTTGTTTTTCGAGGGTGTATTTTAATTGTCTTCAAGATTGTCTCCAATAAAAACCAACTAAAGCAGAAGGAGGAAGATAGTGCCGTATCGCTATTGTCCTGTTACTCCTGGTATGGTTAAAAATTGAATATTTGGACATCTAAATAAGTCCATGAGTATGTAGCACCATTGCATATTCACGGGCTTATTTTAGTGCGCCAAAATGTCCCGGTACAGCACTCGTATTTGAGCTAAAGAATGGAACACACAACCCATTTAAGCCCGTTCTCATTCATTCTGGTGCGTCACAGGGGCATTGTAAGGTACACGATTTGAAGTGGTAATTTCATCTGACAACTAAATCTAAAAAATGGAGGTTATTGTATGTACGGAAAGGTAACAAAGTATTTTAGCGACAAGGGTTATGGATTCATACGGGGTGAGGATGTCAATACATACTTCATATACAAATCAAATCTGTATGGAGAACATATTGAATGTGGGTACTATGTGCACTTTAAAGTGTTCATTAATGACAGGAGTGATTATAATGCGAAATCTGTAATTGTTATCGAGGCTCCGGAAAGGAAGGTAAGTAATGGCAAGAAGCATAAGTAACATGAATCAACTGGCCTCTGCCCTGGCTCCGGTTATGCAGGGCATGGTTAATCAGATGGCAGATAAGGTATATGAGACATTGAATTTCTATTTACAGGACTACTATACGGGCTGGACTCCATCGAGCTATCGGAGAACTTATGATTTCCTGTATTCGGCAGTGAAGACCGAAGCGAGGATGAAAGGAAACAGGTGTGTAGCCTATGTCTATATTGATTATGATGCAATGGACAACTATGTAAATGCTACGGGGTTCCAAGTGGCTACCTGGGCGAATGAGGGATTACATGGAGGTGTATCTGTAAGCCACAAACCCTATGTATGGAATAACACTGTAAAGCATACGGTTGATAATGGTTCACTGCTTAAAGGAGCAATTCAATATCTGAAGGCTAAAGGATTTAATGTGAAAGGGTAATATCGGGAGGGAAAATACATATGGAATTAAAAGACAGAGTAGTGGTTATTGATGAAAAGAATATGGCAGTATTATCATATCTTTATGGAGAGATGAATATTGATGATCTGGGAAAGGTTGTAAACAAGCATTTATGTGCTTGCCTGGATGAAATAGAGGAGGATTTGACTATGGCGAATAGAGTACCACATTGCAGCGAGTGTGAATATTTGAAGTGCGTTGATTATATGTATAAGAATTATTACTGTGACCATGAGGACAGAGAAAATGATATGGGATATGTTGGCGTGGATAATCCACCAAAGACAAGTCCTATATGGTGTCCAAAGAGAGCAAAATTTAACATTATGGGAGGATTGAACAATGGCAGGTAAAGAAGATATTGTAACAAGGATTGCGCATAAGTCCGGACTGACGAAGAAGGCAACTTATAAGCTTATGGAAGCATTTAAGGATGTATTGACGGAGACATTATTGGATGGAGAGCGGTTTCACATCCATGGATTATTAACATTGAAACCAGAGTATAAGGAAGAATGTATAAGGTATAATCCAAAGACACGGGAGAAAGTAGTGGTTCCACCACATATAAAGGTGAAAACGGTTATAGGGTCCGAATTAGAGAGAGCGTTATTTGATGTGGATAATACTCAAGAAGATTAAAGCCTACAATGATTAAGCTATTCCCAACTGGAGGGAAGTAAAATAAAGTCAGTATCAGAAGTTCAAGAATAAATCTATCGCGTAATTCTACGCATGATTCCGCAGAAAAAAATCATATAAGTATAGATATTGTCGTTCCTGGAATGATACCCTTTTTTGAAGCAGATGTAAATCTGCTTGTTTGCCTTGCGGTAAAATATTTACAAAACTACTTCTGATAAATAATCCCTATATCCTTCTCTTCAATCTATCCGTTTGGAACGTCAGATCTCTATTTTAAAGAAACATTCTTTCTTTTACAAAAAGTTAACTAAATGACATTGTTTCAGTAGGTCTTATATATATAAGCTGAAAAATATCGATGAAGTCTATCAATCAATGTATTTTTGTTATATAATGAACTTGCCGTACAGGGTCACTTTACTTTGTATATGGTTCTGGTAAACTCATTATGCATCAGAAATCCCTGTACGGTATTTTTTCATATCAAAAAGTTGTAAAGTGATTTGGTATAATAAAAGCAGATATTATCGCAAGCACAGGCAAAGGTGCAAGAAATGATATATGAAAACAGATTTTTTGTATGTTGCGATATAATGTAAACTAAGGAAATTATAAGATGGAACAGGAAATATTTTCAATTTTGTTGGTTGACGATGAAAAGAATGAGCGAAAAGGAATTGAAAAATTAATTCAGAAAAACGGATATCCATTTCAGGTATTTCAGGCAGAAAATGGAATAGAAGCATTAAAAGTATTTAAAAATAGAAAAATAGATATTTTATTAACAGATATTAAAATGCCCTTTATGGATGGAATGAAGTTAATTAAAGAAGTACATAAAGAAGGATGGGATCCGGTATGTATCATCTACAGTGCATATGGGGAATTCGAATATGCACAGAATGCGATTGCATTGGGGGTAATCCAATATTTGTTAAAACCAATCAGACTGAATGAATTCAAAAGCCTGTTTGAAAAAGTATTGAATATATGTCAAACTAGGAAAGAACAGGAAACTCAGAATAGGGCTTTTAAAATGCAGCTTGAGACCGTGGAACATATTCAGTTGGGCAGAGAAATTTTACGGGTATTGGATGCAAAGGACGAAAAAGTATCTGAATTACTAAAAAATGTGCTTGACGGAGGAAAGGCACCTGTAATTCTTTCAAGTTATTCTTATTTATTTACAAAATATTGGGAAAATTATAAAGAAGAGATAAAGCAAATTGTATCAAACGCTGCAATTATAATTAACAGGAACGATACACAAACTCTGATTTTAGTACCAGCAGATATTATGTCTACCACAGCAAAAGCAAAGAAGGTTTGCGAAGACATAATTAAAATGTCAAAAGACAGGTATCGTTCAGAACTTTTTATCGTAGTTGGAAAAGCATGCAACGATATAAAACAATTAAGAGATCAGTGCAATCAAATGAAAGAACAGTTAGATTATCAGTTTTTTGTATCGGAAAGTACATATTTTTTAAGTGATCAAACTGGGTTTATGCGTAGGGAAAGCGATATGCTTTCTATTTATTTTAAAAAGATTCTTACATGTGCAAAACTTAAGGATTTTCAAGAAATGAAACAGGAATATGAAAAAGCATTTTCTTATGTAGAAAATAACGTAGGATTTAGCTCAATTTATGTAAAATATAATTTTTCAGAAGTAATCAAAGAAAGCTGTGAACTGTTAGGGCATGGGAAAAGGATTATGCAGGTAATGGAAGATATTTATGGGGCATATTCCATAGATCAGGTTAGAAAGGCTGTATATTCCCTGATTGATAAAATATCAGTGTTAGATATTCAGGATAAAGATGAAAACAGGCTGGTGCAGTTAACCAAGCAGTACATACAGGAAAATTATTGGGAAATTACGTTAAGTGTGTCTATGATTGCAGATGAACTGAATATTTCAGCGGCATACTTGAGTACGTTATTCAAGAAAGAAACCGGTCAGACTCTGATTAAATACATTTCTTGGTATCGAATTGAAAAAGCGAAAGAATTGTTGAAAACAACAACTATGAAGGTGGGGGACATTGCAGAAAAAGTTGGTTATGTCAATGCTTCCTATTTTATCTCACTGTTTAGAAATAATGTAGGGTGCAGTCCAGCAAAATATCGGGAAAATGAGTATGAAGAATAGAAATATAAAATGCTTCTCTTTTTTAAAACAGTTAAGGTTGGCATTTATTGTGATTGTTTTAATCCCCATTCTTGGATTGGGTGGGATTATTTTGTATTCATCACATCATTATATAAAGGAGCAAAGAAAAACAGAAGTAGAAAATACGATAACGCAGAATATGACTGCGTTAAGTGGGTGGACAACACAATGTGATAGTACATTAAGATATTTGGCAGGAAATTATTCGGTACAGAATTTTTTACAAATGGATGAAAATGACTATCTTACTGTAAATCAGGAATTAAAAAGCTTGAGTCCAGTTTTATATAATGCTCTTCTTACAAATCAGTATATTAAAGATATAAAGATATATACAGACAAACAGTTTCACATATCTACGAACTGGATTGAAAATTCAGAAAAATATATCAGAAAGCCATGGTATCAGAAAATAATGAGTAATTCTGGAACTATATGGTGGAATGAAAATAATGCTTTGTTTATGGGGAAAAAAATAGTTTCTTCGTATCGGAGAGGTACATTGGGAATTATTGTGGTGGAATTAAAGGAACAGACCTTGAACAATAATTTCTTGATTTTTGAAAATATTCCTATCTACATCGAAATCAGAGCAGATGATAGTTTTATTTATCAGTATGGCAATGAAAGAATCAGAAATGATTTGGAGGCAGGCACGAAAGTTGCTGCAAATGGATGGCAGATTCATTATTTTATTGATTCAGACTATTATATTCAGGATGACGGAGAGCAGCTTGGAATACCTATGGTAATTACAACCATTATACTTTTGGTTGCCTGGATAGGAATACAACTTATCTCAAAATTTCTTTTGAAAGATCTTGAAGTTTTGGTTGATCAGGTGAATGAAATCCAGAATGGCAATTTTGATGTATCTGTTTCTTCTTCGAAAGTAGAAGAAATTAATACATTATCTGAAAGTATAAAAATTATGCTGGTGAAGATAAAACAATTGATAGGTCAGGTTTATGATAAAGAAATAGAGAAACAAAATTTGGAATTGGATGTTCTTCAGGCGAAAATTAATCCCCATTTTTTGTATAATAATTTGTCTGCAATTAACTGGCTGGCGATTGACAGCGGTGAAGAAAAAATATCAGAAATTACAACGGAAATGGCTACATTTTATAGGACTGCATTGAATAAAGGTAAAACGATAGATAATATTTCTATAGAAATATCCAATATTCAGGCATATATCCGTCTTCAATTAATTGCTCATGAAAATTCTTTTCAGGTGAAGTACATTTTTGATAAGGATATCTATTCTTATACAATACCAACGTTTGTTTTACAACCTCTTGTGGAAAATGCAATTGAGCATGGCATTGATGAGTTACCGGAAAAGAAGGGAAAGATTGAAATAAAGATATACTGTAATAAAGAAGAACTTTTAATGGAAGTTCATGATAATGGAAAAAAATTATATGAAAAAATAGGAAATGCAATACTGCCAGCAGCAAAATATGGATATGGTACGAATAATGTGAATCGACGTATCAAATTAATGTATGGAGAGAAATACGGATTACAGATATTTGCAGATGCAACGGGAACAACATCGCGTATCACATTAAGCAGAAAAGAATTGAAAAAAAATATACAATTATAAAGAAAAGCTGTATGAAAACGAAATGGGGAGTATGAAAGTTTTTCTGTAAATTGCTATCAAGCAGTAGGTCTTCTATGGTAAAATCTATTATCATAAGGAGGCCTATTATTATGGCGAGAAGAGAAAAGCAACCTGTACACAAGGTAGTTATGACGGA
>ERZ894236.672-NODE-672-length-35653-cov-101.665_pt1 | contig 35653 bp, 30 predicted proteins | sample MGYA00380297_ERZ894236 | MGnify/ENA primary metagenome ERZ894236 (study PRJEB32331, sample SAMN06328420) | human gut metagenome | biome: human gut microbiome; feature: stool | host: Homo sapiens | collected 2014-08-04 ... | reverse complement strand
TACCGAACGGTACGCTACGTGGTGTGGAAGGGGAGGTTAAAATCTCCCCTATCCGATTGCGCGTATGAAGATTAAAGGCGGTGTGTGGGATTTTCCCGCCAATCCGGAGCGGGTTAATCCAGCATCATCAATGCAGAAGAAGACCGGTTGTGACTTCAGGGAGTCAGGAGTGAGCTTTAAAGCCAGGGATGCCGTTACATTCATGAATCTGGAATAAGTCTGCTTTGGAGTAGGAACAGGCAAAGTCGTATAAAGGCAAGAAAAAAACAAGAATTTACAAGAAGTATTTTGATTAAAGTTATGATAAAATATTTTATAGTATTTCTCAACAAACGAAAGAATTTATGGCGTTATTGATTTTGCCAACCTCATTATACCATTAGGAGCTGATTGTTACTATAAAATTGGAGTGATTAAGAGGTTTGCCATGCCTCGCAAAACCGCATAAATATAATGTGCGGAGTTTTGCTCATGGCTAAAATATGATTATAAAGGAGGGACTGTCTCGTGTCCAAAACAACACTATTGGACAGTCGTATCAAAAAATACGCATACCGTGAGGCATCAGAAATATATCGGGATATTGGCGCATCGCCGGATGGACTATCGAGTGAACAGGTTGAGACGATGCGAGAACGATACGGTACAAACAGCTTCACAGAGCGAAATAACGATACGACGGCGCACCGATTGCGACGTGCATTTATCAATCCGTTCAATGTAATTCTCTTTGTCCTTGGTATTGTTTCGCTGGTGACGGATGTTATTCTCGCTTCCAACTTCGCCAGAAACGCCACCACCGCCATCATTATCTTTTCCATGATCCTGATCAGTGGTGTGATCCGTCTGATTCAGGAGCTGCGGGCAAAAAATGCAGCGGAACAGCTTGACCGACTGATCCATGAAAGCATCACTGTAAAGAGAGGCGGAGAACTCATGGAGATACCCGCAGAAGAATTGGTGGTGGGCGATCTTGTCCTGTTTTCTGCGGGCGACCGCGTTCCGGCGGACATCCGGCTGATAAAGGTCACCGACCTGTTCATCTCTCAGGCAGCCATCACGGGCGAGAGTGCCATTTTGGAAAAGAGCAGTAGAAGACTTAGTTACGGCAGTCAGGAAACATTGCCCCAGCTTGAAAACCTTGCTTTTATGGCAACAACGGTCATCAGCGGTAAGGGTGAAGGAATCGTGCTGGCGGTGGGCAAGGATACCTTGTACGGCAGTTTCACAAAGATCGATTCCGATGATAAAAATTTCTTTCAAAAGGGTGCGAACTCCATTGCCTGGGTCATGCTTCGCTTCATGGCGGTGCTGGTGCCGACCGTGTTTGTGGTTCTCGGCATATCAGGCGGAAAATGGCTGGAATCCTTTGCCTTTGCGCTGTCGGTGGCAGTAGGGCTAATGCCGGAGATGTTGCCTATGGTTATCACCGCCTGTCTTGCAAAGGGCAGCCTTGCCATGAGCAAAAAACAGACTATCATCAAGGACATCAATGCCATGCAGGGCTTTGGCAGCATGGATGTGCTTTGCATGGATAAGACTGGGACGCTGACCAATGAAAGCATCTTGCTGGAATATTACATGGATATTCTCGGCAACGAGAATACAGAAGTTCTGGATCTGGCGTTCCTGAACAGTATCTATCACTCCGGCGTCCGCAATCCTATTGATAATGCAATTCTTGCCTGTCAGACCATGCCGGGTTGTGAGACGCATTATACTGATTTGCTTGCTCGATATCAAAAGACAGATGAGATTCCTTTTGATTATACCCGCAAGTTTGTCAGCACCCTTGTGACAGACGAAAGCGGAGAAAGCCAACTCATTATGAAAGGGGACATCTCCCATATCGTTGCCCGTTGCATCCATGTGGAGTATCGGGGTGAAATTCTGCCGATAGAAAAGGGCGGGATGCAGAGCGTATCTTCTGTGGTAGATGATATGCTCCAGGATGGCATGAAGGTCATCGCCATTGCACGAAAAAATGTAGGACAGCAGAACCAGATCACCCCTGCCGATGAAAAAGATATGATTTTGATGGGGTATCTCGCATTCTTTGATGCACCCAAGAAAACCGCAAAGGAATCTGTGGCGGCGCTCAAAAAATTGAAAGTGTCCCCCAAAATTCTGACGGGAGATCAGGCAGCCATTGCGGTGTCTGTATGCCGCCGGGTGGGCATCTCTGCCGAGACTGTGCTGACCGGTGCCAAGCTGGATGAAATGACAGACAGTGAACTTAGCACGGCGGTTGAGGAAATCCATGTTTTTGCGGAGCTTACGCCGGGTCAAAAGGTTCGTCTGGTTTCCGCTCTGCGGGAAAACGGACATACGGTGGGCTTTATGGGCGACGGAATCAATGATATTCCGGCACTGAACGAGGCCAATGTGGGTATCTCGGTGGACACGGCGGTGGATGCAGCCAAAGACGCAGCCGATGTGGTTTTATTGCAAAAGGATCTCAATGTGCTGGAGCAGGGTATTTTGGAAGGGCGCAAGACCTTTACCAATATGCTCAAATATATTAAAATTACTGCCAGCTCCAATTTCGGCAATATTTTTGCCATTGTCTGTGCCAGTGCCTTTTTGCCGTTTTTGCCCATGACTTCTGTTCAGCTTTTACTTCTGAACCTGCTGTACGATATTTTGTGTATCGTTCTGCCTTGGGACAATGTGGATGAAGAAGAAACTATGTCTCCGAGGGATTGGTCGGGAAAAACTTTGGGACGGTTTATGATGTCCTTCGGGCCGATCAGCTCCTTGTTTGACATTGCGACCTTCCTGTTCCTGTATTACTTCCTGTGTCCCATGCTGTGCGGAGGGGCAACCTATCTGAATCTTACCGATCCTGCCTTACAGCTTCAGTATGTGTCACTGTTCCAAACGGGATGGTTTTTGGAGTCCATGTGGACGCAGGTGCTGATTCTGCATTTTCTGCGAACCCATAAAGTTCCTTTTGTGCAGAGCAGGCCGTCTGCGTCGGTTATTTGCATTACTCTTGCAGGAGTTTTTGCCTTTACTGCTATTACCTTTACCAGTGGTGCATCGCTGTTCGGCCTGACGAAATTGCCGTTCTGGTATTTCGTGTTTCTACTGATTGTGGCGCTTGTGTATATGCTGCTGACTACGGTAGCCAAATACTTCTATCAGAAGAAGTACCATGAACTGATTTGAAAGGAGGAACCCATCGTGAAAAAGAATATCAGTTTCGTCCCAATGGATTCCGTCCTTGAAACGTGGCTGCTGGAAAAGTTGATGAAAGAGCCGCCGAAAAGTAACTGCGTGGAAGATTTACTTTCCGGTCTCCGGGATATGATCAGCGGAGAGGTATCTTCTTTGCTTTTGGGCGCATCCGAAGAATCAGAGCTTCCTATGGGTGCTGTGCCGGACGGGATGATGATTGGAGAATTGGAGATTCACCCCAAAGGCCGAAAGGTATTGATGAGCGGTTCAGAAATCAGCTTGACCCCAAAAGAATTTGACATCCTGTATTTTCTTGCGCAGAACCGGGGCGAAGTCTTTACCAAAGAACAGATTTATCGGGCAGTCTGGGCAGACGATTACCTTTGGGATGACAGCAATATCATGGCATTTATCCGAAAACTTCGGAAGAAAATCGAGCCTGACCCGGACGCGCCAAAGTACATTTTGACCATCTGGGGCATCGGGTACAAATTTAATGACCAACTATAACATAGGCGGACTGAGACTACCTTCGGTTTAAGCCGGCCTAAATTTGCCATGATAGATTTATAGCTTTTCCTTTTGAGCAGGCGGCATGTCCATGATGCTTCAGGATCCGTTTCTACCAATGCACGCATGGCTTCAACGAAATCCTCTATACGCAAAGAAACGGCGGCTTTTGAAAGCCGCCGTTTCTTTGGCGTATTTAAGCAGCCGCTGCACGACGACTTTTTTTCTTTTGCCGTCGTACGGCAGTTTGCATTTCAATATGGATTCCGGTACAGTACCGGCATAATGGAGCAATCAATCCTTTTTTAGCTCGTCTGTTTTCGGTTTTTTCGGCTTCATTGACCAGAACACGATATTCATTACAATGACGATCAGTAAAACAACTGCCATTGCCACCCAAAAACCGATATTAAGGCCAAGCCATTCGGTCGTTCCGAAAAGGGTCATCCAAATTTCTTTCCAGTTCATCATTGCACCTCCTTAGAGCAGTTCGCCGTAGTGACGGACATAGGCTTTTTTCAAGCTGGTTGCCAGCACCATATACAGCAGGATGCAGGGAATCAGATAAGCAAAGTATGTTGCAGGCAGAGCGACAAATCCCAACATCGTTCCAAAGGCTGTAAAGGGAATTATGGTCAGGACCGTGATTCCAGTCATGGTGAGCAGCGTCACCGGAGCGGATGCGTGGCTCTGGATAAAGGGCAGTTTCGGAGTGCGGATCATGTGAATGACCAGTGTCTGACTCCACATGGATTCCACGAACCATCCGGCTTGGAACATACCAATATACTGTGCCTGAATCGTTGCCAGTTCTGCACCGCTGTAATAAGCAGCCAGATCGTTGAACAGAATGCCGTTGGACACGAACAGGGGGCAGAATACGAAATACATAAAGATGTAGGTCGTAAAGTCGAAGATAGAGCTGGTAGGCCCAATCCAAATCATAAAGCTGCCCACGCTGGATGCATCCCATTTCCGGGGCTTTGCGATAAACTCCTCATCCACGTTATCCCAAGGAATCGCGGTACAGGACAGATCGTAAATCAGGTTCAGGAAAATCAGATGCACGCTCATCATTGGCAGGAAGGGCAGCAGCGCAGAAGCCGCCAGTACCGAGAACATATTGCCGAAGTTGGAGGATGCGGTCATCTTGATGTACTTGATCATGTTGGCATAGGTCTTGCGGCCTTCGATAATGCCCTGCTCCAAAACCATCAGGTCTTTTTCCAGCAGGATAATATCAGCCGATTCCTTTGCTACGTCTACGGCTGTATCCACCGAAATGCCGATGTCAGCGGCTTTCATAGCCGCGGCGTCATTGATTCCGTCGCCCATAAAACCAACGGTATGGCCATTTTCACGGAGGATAGAAACCACACGGGCTTTCTGATCGGGTGTCAGCTTTGCAAATACATCGGTGGATTCTGCTGCTCGTGCCAGCTCTACATCACTCATTTTTTCCAAATCAGAGCCAAGGAGCATATTGCGAACCTTCAGTCCCACCTGCTTGCAGATGGTGCGGGTCACCTTGTCATTGTCGCCGGTCAGGATTTTCGTAGTAACGCCATGGTCTTTCAGTGCCTTGATGGCATCTGCGGTGGACTCCTTCGGGGGATCGAGGAACGCCAGATAGCCGATTAGCACCATTTCGCACTCGTCCTTCACGCCGAACGCACCCACTGGGGACGGATTGCTTTTCTGCGCAATCGCCAGCACACGGAAGCCCTTGTCGTTGAGATCATCCACTGTTTTGAGAATCCGGCTGCGAACCTCATCGGTCAGCGGTTCCACGCCGTCATCACACTCTACGAAGGTGCAGACGGAGAGCATTTCTTCCACAGCACCCTTTGTCACCATCTGGGTTTTGCCCTGCTTATCCTGAACGACCGTGGTCAGGCGGCGGCGGGTGAAGTCAAAGGGAATCTCGTCCACCTTCACATAATTTTCAGACAGATCAAGCAGACGAGAATCCGCCGCTTCTTCTTCCTCTGTCTTATGGATAATCGCCAGATCCATCAGGTTCTTGTAGCCGGTCTGGAAGTAGCTGTTGAGGTAGGCATGGCGCAGCACACGCGTATCGTCCTCGCCCTTAATGTTCAGGTGATATTCCAGTACGACCCTGTCCTGGGTCAGCGTACCGGTTTTATCGGTGCAGAGAATATCGATTGCGCCGAAGTTCTGGATGGAATTGAGGTTCTTGACGATGGTCTGCTTCTTGCTCATGGACACCGCGCCCTTGGCAAGGCATGTGGTCACGATCATAGGCAGCATTTCCGGTGTCAGACCGACGGCGATGGAAATGCCGAACAGGAAGGCATCCAGCCAGTCTCCCTTGGTGATACCGTTGATGAAGAATACCAGCGGAACCATAACGAGCATGAAACGAATCAGCACCCAAGAAACGGCGTTGACACCCTTGGTAAAGCTGGTTTCAACCGCTTCTCCGGCCACTGCGGATGCCATAGAACCAAACAGCGTATTATCACCGACACAAACAACGACCGCTGTTGCACTGCCGGAGACAACATTGCTGCCCATAAAGGCGATGTTTGTATAATCGGTTATGCTGTCTTTGGCCGCGCTGACATTAGGCGTTTTTTCAATGGGCTCGCTTTCTCCAGTCAAACTTGCCTGACTGACAAACAAATCTTTTGCATCCAGAATCCGAACATCAGCCGGAATCATATCACCCGCTGACAGATGCACGATATCGCCGACCACCAGATTATCCATGGGGATTTCAACTTTTACCTGATCCTTACGGGTAACGGTGCAGGTGGTCGTGATCATGGCCAGCAGTTTCTCCGCCGCATTGCCGCTGCGGGATTCCTGCACGAAACGAAGCGTTCCGGAAATAAACACCATTGTGAGAATGATGACCACCGTCAGACAGTCAAAATCCTCCGGCGTGCTGCCAAACAGGGAAAAATACGGGAAAACCATGTCTGTTATGGTGGATACCACCGCCAGGCAGAACAGAATGGCGGTAAAGGGGTTGATAAACGCCCCGGCCAGCCGCTTTGCCAGAGACTTCTTTTTTTCATGCGTTACTCTGTTGCTGCCGTATTTGGCGTGGCTTGTAAATACGCCGCCCGGATCAAGCCCACGAAGTGTGGTATGCAGGTTTTTCAAAACCTCTTTAATGGGATTGGTTGCCGCAAACTGAATGCGGCGGTTCTGCTCGTCACGGACGACTGCCATTTCCGCGGCCTGACGAACAGCTATGCGATTTTCTTTCTTGTTCATTGGTCTTACCTCCTTAATTTTTAGTAGAGGCAAGCGCAATCACATGAGGGACACGGAACTTCCGGCCCCCATGTGTTGCTCTATGCCTTCGCGGACTACCATCAGAGTCCATGCCATTCACCTCACTGTTTTTATGGAATATCTATTTGAACCGCAAAGCGGATTATTGGTTGCGATAGCGGTCACTCTTTGAGATATACCAAACATCCAAGCCTGCAATAATCAGCCATGCAATCATCGCGCATACAAACCAGTGGTTAGAAAATCCTGACCAAAATCCCTTCGTCAGAAAGATAATGCCGCTCAATGCAATGACCTCTCCGATGTTGCGGCAAAGAGGCACAATTCTAATTTTTTCTTTTTCTTCCTGCAGCATATTCTTCCATGCCGAAAGGTGTATGTATCCTTTCCCAAAGGCAAATACAAAACCTGCTATGGTGAAAAGGACTCCGAAAAAGATGCAGGTGTAGTCCATGGTTACTCACTCCTTCCTGTGATTGATTTCATTTCTTAGTTTGTTTAATTTCAGAAGTCTGGTAAGCAACATCACTGCCGTAACTGCAAGAACAAGCCAAATGACAGCAGTTACTTGATACCAAATCTGAAACATCAAAATTCTGTGTTCGAAAAACATCCAGCTTAAACAGCCGCATGTTATTGTGAACACGGCGTAAAGCGTAAAGAAAATTGTCAGTCTGCCATCTTTGATTTTCTTCTTCACTCACATCACCTCCCAACCGGCGCTTATTACTTCCGGGATTGCCAATGCCTGCCCAACAATTCCCTCTAAAACATTGTTTTTCGGTTTTCCAGAAGAACAGTATTCAGCGACAATCTCAACCTTATCTCCAACAACATCGCCGCTTTCCAGATTATTTAGATACAGCGTTTTGCAGGGATTGCTGTTAATCAGCAGCAGACGGATTTCCTGCTCTGCATCTTCCTGACAAGTGACAGAAATGCGGTATTGCTTTTCTGATTCGTCCCCGGTAGTAATTGGATTCAGTTTTCTTGCAAGAGGACGCAGGATCAAATTGGAGCTAATCAGAATGCAGGCGGCGGTAATTGCCATTGCATACATTCCCGTACTTGCAAGAATACCAATGGCCGCCGTACACCAAAGAGTGGCTGCCGTATTCATCCCTCGCACCGAACCGCTATCCTTGAAGATTACACCGCTGCACAAAAAACCAACACCGGATATAATGCTGCTCCCGACACGGAACACCTGATCCGAACCATAGAGCATTGGAAACAATGTAAAGAAACATGTCCCCATGCAAATCAAAACATTGATACGGATGCCTGCCGGATGGCCGGTGAGCTGCCGCTCCAATCCAATCAGAAAGCCAAGCACCAAGGAGAAGGAGATTCTTAAAACAAAGTCGTTGTAAACCATACGATAGCCTCCCTTCGAACAATAACAGTATATAAAAATCGCAAGGAGAATCACATGGCTAAAACCTTGCGATTTCCTTGCGATTTGGCAAGATTTTAAAGAATAAGAAGTTGATAATAGTTCATAGATTGTAAGCGCTTAATAACCCTACGAATGGACAAAATAAAGCAGCCCCCACATAATAGACGATAGGGACTGCAAGTACGTTCCAGGGAGCCAGTAAAGTTTACTGTCCGCCATCCTGGTCTCTGGCAGTATTGCTATTTATAATAAAAATGACATGGTAACATTAAAGACAGTAGCTGAAATGACACTAACCGGCACAGCGAAAAATAAAAGCTTTGGAAACATTGCGCTGCGCTCTTCTTCTGAAGTGCAGGAGCCAAGAATCAGAGAACCGCCGGAAGAAAACGGAGAGATTGCTGAACTCTGTGCTCCGATTACAATACAGGAAAAAAGTACAAGCGGACTGATTCCGGTTGTGGCAGCCAGCGTAGGAACCAGCGGATACAGAGCAGGGCATACAACTCCCAGCGTGCTGGAAAAGAAGCTCATGATAGCACCCACGAAGCTGAAGGCAATTGGAATCAACCATGTAGGAAGACTGCTTCCTGCCCATGAAGCGAGAAGGCTGATCGTATCTGCTTCAATAGCAACGTTGATCAGCATACCAACGCCGCAGATCATGAGAATGGTATTCCAGGGAACCTTTGCAATGACCTCCTTTTGCGGAGCCAGTTTCATAAACAGCGCTATGGCTGAAAAAATAATCGCAACAAGACCAACATCCATTTTACCGTTTATGTAGGAGATAACCCCGGCATTTGGGAAAATAATATGTAAAATAGGGAAAATCAAAACAACAACGATCATAATAAGCATCAGGTACAGGTTTTTCTTCTGAAGATCTGTGAATGGTTCCGGCTTTTTAAAGGAGACTCCCCTGCCGATGTTACGGCTGCTTTTCGGCACATAACGGAAAAAGGCAATCAGAAGAAGAGAAAAAATCACACTGGCAATGAAGATGACTGCACAATAGCGGAAAGAAACATCTGCGCAGCCGCCTTCGTCTATCAGTCCGCGGAAAATAATACCGCTTCCGCTGGTCATAAAATTTGCACCGGAGAGAGCACCGCAGTTGACTGCGACTGCGCCCACCAACTTGTCCATTTTTGATTCCTCACAGATCAGAAGTGCGATGGGAGCCATAAAGGCCATGACTGTGAAAAATCCTGCACCCCAAGCTGCGATTCCGGCAGCAGCCAGGTAAAGTGCAAAGGGAAGAAGCCCCGGGAATTTTCGGCATATATAGAGAAGATAACGTGCGGTCTTTTCCAGAGTTCCGTTTACCAGTGCAAAATTGTAGAATAGGGATACCGAAAAGATGACAAACATCGTGCTCACCGGCCATCCGCCAATGACTTCCTTTGTTGACATTCCCATGCCAAAGCATCCGATCAGATATGCGAAAATGATAGCAAAAAATCCTGTGTTAAATCCGGTTTTGTAACCAATAATGACAGCTATGGCAATCGCTGCGACAATTAAAAAACTAAGCATAATGTAATCCCCCTGATTGAAATGGTTAATCCTCAAGGCCAAGAAGGCCGGACTGAATGGTGTGTGTCATATAGTGAATTTCATCCCGTGAAATGCCGTTGTCCGCCAGATAACCGATATATTGCGCAAGGGCAATTTCCCAGTTTGGATTTTCTACCTGTCCACCATCGGTGCTGACCATTACATTTTTATATCCACAGGCTTTGATCGCTTCCAGATTCATTGGCAGGTTGCTCTTATACTTTCCGCCGCCCATGGGCTGTGCGAAGCAGTGTTCAAGAATGACATTGTAATCTTTCACAATGCGGATCTGATCCTCCAGACTCATACCCACCAGCCACCATTCCGGATGGGTGACAACGATCTTTTTTACACCGGCATCTCTGGCAGCTTCCACCATGCGGAAGCATTCTTCCGGAGAAATGTGGCCGGTTCCAAGAACTACATCAAAATCTTTAATTAACTGAAACACATCCTTCAGTTCGGGAACAACTTTTCCGTCTCTGAACACGTCCACGCACCCCTTGGCGGGTTGGTTCATTTTGAGCTTAGTATTCCTGGCTGACTGTGTCGGAAGCCATACAACCTTTCCGCCAAGCTTCAGACCGCTCTCTACAGCATAAGGATTGATTCCGCCCATTTGGCTGTTCAGGGTAATGCTGCCGAACATGGTAAAGTTATTGTCGCCACGGTGCACCAGTTCGTTGTGGCGGTTGCAGAGATAAGCCCGGTCTACGGTAGTACCTTGATGGGTTTTGATGACAATTGCCCGTGCGCCTGTGCGGATGGCAGCCTCCATCAGTTCAAAATCATCGTAGGCCCGGTGACGGATGTCCGGATTGGAGTGGACGTGCATGTCAATAACGCCTTTTAGTGAAACATCTGACATTTTTATTCTCCTTTCATTGATAAAATTGCCGTTTTTTCTGTTCTGGATTGCCAAATCTATGTATAAATCTTATAATGAAAAATATATCGGCGCAACAGAGAATAAACGATAACGGATAACGGTAAAAACGATGGGAGAGTTTGAAATGGATATGAAAGAATTTACCTATCTGATTGCATTGGCAGAGGAGGGCAGTATTTCGAAGGCTGCACAACGTCTCTATATGGCTCAGTCTTCTCTCAGCCAGTTTCTGCAGCAGTTTGAAAGTGAGCTTGGGACAAAGCTGTTTGTCAGAACATCAAAGGGAATACATCCTACATACAGCGGGGCGTGCTTTATCGAGCAGACCAGGCAGATCCTTCTTCAATATCAGAGAGCGAAAAATGAATTATGGGACAATGAACATATGGAGGCCGGGCGCGTGATATTTGGTATCAGTTCCTTCAGAGGGATTCGCATGCTGCCTAAGATTTTAAAAAGCTTTCACGAAAAATATCCCAAGGTGAAGGTGGATGTGGTGGAAGAACACAGCATGGAGCTGGAAGAGCTTCTCATGGCAGGCAAGCTGGACCTGGCGATGGTAGCCATGCCTACGGTGAAGCTGAAAAATGATGTGGAGTTTTTAAAAGATGATGAGGTTCTGATCGTTGCGAACAGAAATCATCCGGTTATGGAGTTTGTAAAGCCGATTGAAGGAACCACCAATTATTGGGTGAACATAGAAGAAACTGCACAGTTTGAATTTATCATGAGCGGTTATGACACGATCCTGGGAAGCATCAGCCGTCAGCTGTTCAGTGAGAAGGGAATTAAATATTATGCGGAAAATAACAATATAACGGCAGCGATGGCTGTTTCTATGGCGAAGGAAGGACTTGGACTGGCTTTTACCTACCAGTCCTGCGCGGAACCAAGTGACAAGGTGCGGTATTTACGGATTGGAAGAAAAGGGGTGTTTATAGAATTGGGGCTTGCCTATCCGTCAAATAAATACTATGTGAAGGCTGCAGAGGAGCTGGAAAAGACGATACGTGAAATATATCGAAAGGATCGTTTGGTGGAAAAATAAGAACAGAAGGTTATGTAAGGCACAGAATGAGAAGGTTCTGTGTCTTTTCTGTATCATAGAGTACGCCCGGCTCTGCAATTTCCTATTATAAAAAGCGCTCAGTACAGGATGCTTTATGTCCGTAAAGGTGCTATCGGTAAAACCGATGGTTAATAGTGATTATGCATATTTCATTTTGATATAAAAGCGGGATATATTAAACGTAAGGATGAGCCGGATCTTAAAACAAAGTGAGAAGGGAGAAAAGGAACATGAACATGGATGCATCCAGTATATCAATACCCAGGGCGCCATTTTTCGGCAGTTATATTATGAAGACGGTGGAGAACGGATGTAAAAAGGAAACTGCCAGGGAAAAAAGGGAACGGGAAGCGAGAATGAGAGAACTGTTTGAATCGGTTGATGATTATGTGGAACAGGCGTAGCAAGTAAAAAACAGTAAAGAGGAGGAATGAAAATGGTAAAGTTATATGAAAGCGGCGTATATCTGATCAATGGGACGGAAATCGTACCGGAATGTGAAACCCAGAAAATTCAGGCGCTTACAGGAAAAGAAGTAAAGAAAGAAGAGGCTAAAAAGGGAACGATTGCATATTCCATCATGGAAGCACATAATACTTCCGGCGATATGGAAAATCTTAAGATCAAATTTGATGCGATGGCGTCCCACGATATTACGTTTGTCGGAATTATCCAGACAGCGAAGGCGTCAGGGATGGAAAAATTTCCGATTCCCTATGTACTTACAAACTGCCACAATTCGTTGTGTGCAGTGGGAGGAACCATCAATGAAGATGACCATATGTTCGGACTTTCTGCGGCAAAAAAATATGGCGGAATCTATGTTCCTCCTCATATCGCAGTCATTCACCAGTATATGAGAGAGATGCATGCGGGCTGTGGAAAAATGATTCTTGGATCTGATTCGCATACAAGATACGGGGCGCTTGGGACTATGGCGATCGGTGAGGGCGGCGGAGAACTGGTAAAGCAGCTTCTTTGTGATACTTACGATGTGAAATATCCGGGTGTTGTGGTGATTTATCTGACAGGAAAGCCTGCTCCATATGTGGGACCGCAGGATATTGCACTTGCCATCATCGGCTCAGTATTCAAAGAGGGTTATGTAAAAAATAAGGTAATGGAATTTGTGGGACCCGGTGTCGCATCCATGTCAACCGATTACAGAAACGGTGTGGACGTCATGACAACAGAGACTACCTGCCTGAGTTCCGTTTGGCGTACAGATGAAGACACAAGGGCATTCTTAAATCTTCATGGCAGAGGAGACGCATATAAGGAACTGAACCCGGCGGAGGTCGCTTACTATGGCGGATGTGTCTATGTTGACTTAAGCACGGTAAAACCGATGATCGCCCTGCCCTTCCATCCGAGCAATACCTATGAGATTGATGAGCTGAATGCCAGTCTTGTGGATATTTTGCGGGAGGTTGAAAAGGAGGCAGAGCATGTGGGAAGCGGAAGAGCTTCTTATACACTTACAGATAAAATCAAAGACGGAAAGCTTCAGGTGCAGCAAGGCGTGATTGCCGGATGCGCAGGAGGAAATTATACCAATGTGGTAGAAGCAGCCAATGTGCTCAGAGGTAAAAATTGTGGAAACGGAGAGTTTTCTCTGGCAGTATACCCGTCTTCCCAGCCGGTATTTATTGATCTGGCAAGAAAAGGCGTGATCGCCGACCTGATGGAGGCAGGTGCGGTTATCCGTACAGCATTTTGTGGACCATGCTTTGGAGCAGGTGATACTCCGTGCAATAATGGCCTGAGTATCCGCCATACGACCAGGAACTTCCCGAACCGTGAAGGTTCCAAGCCTGGTAATGGACAGATGTCTTCGGTAGCGCTTATGGATGCGCGTTCCATTGCGGCAACGGCTGCAAACGGCGGCGTACTTACTTCGGCAGAAAGCTTTGACTGCTGGGGAGAAGTACCGGAATATCACTTTGATGATACCGTATATAAGAACCGTGTATATTACGGGTTTGACAGCGGAGATCAGGAAAAAGAACTGGTATACGGTCCGAATATTAAGGACTGGCCGGAAATGAGCCCGCTGACAGACAACATCCTTCTTAAAGTATGTTCCAAGATCATGGACCCGGTAACGACAACGGATGAATTAATTCCATCGGGAGAAACTTCATCTTACCGCTCCAATCCGCTTGGTTTGGCCGAATTCACCCTTTCAAGAAGAGATCCGGAATATGTGGGCCGCAGTAAAGAAGTGGATAAAATTGAGAAGGCAAGGGTCAGCACGGGAAAGGTACTGGAAGCAGAGCCGGAGCTTGCAGAGGTATATGGAGTCATCCGCACGCTTCCGGGACAGGCTGACATCAAAGAAGCAGAGACAGAAGTGGGTAGTATGGTATACGCGGTGAAACCTGGAGACGGATCTGCCAGAGAACAGGCTGCAAGCTGTCAGAGAGTGATCGGAGGCCTTGCAAATATCACAAAGGAATACGCTACCAAGAGATACCGCTCCAATGTGATGAACTGGGGAATGATTCCATTCCAGATGAAAGAAGAACCAAACTTTGAAGTGGGAGACTATATCTTTGTACCGGATATCAGAAAGGCGTTGGACGGCGATATGACAGATATCAGGGCCTATGTGATCAAAAACGGAAAAGCGGAGGAAATCTCGCTGTATGTGGCGGATATGACGCCGGAAGAACGTAAAATCGTAAAGGCAGGCTGCCTGATCAACTATAACAGGAACAGAAAAAACGCATAGGAGGGCAAATGGGATGGAGATTAAGAAGCCAGCAGTGGCAGGAACACTGGAATCCAGTGACTGCCAGGTAACGGTAGAAGCAGGGGAAGGAACAATCGACTTCACCCTGGAAAGTGCAGTGATCAACCAGTACTGCCGTTTAAGACGATTGAAGAACTGCGCGATATTGCCTATTCCATTGCCGGGGAGCCGGAAAAGGTCCAGTTTGAGGACAGGGTGCGCCGGATTAAGCCATTTCAGTTTACGGAAGGTCAGGTATTTTAAAAGCCGGGGGAATGGAACTATTGACATTTACTGCGTGTAATGATATAAATAAAACCATACTAATTTACTATGAATAGTGTGGTTTTGCTGCGCGGCACAGCGCTGTGCAAAGACGGATGCCGGATTTAAGGAGGAGGCTTATGAAACATACAAAAGGAACAGCGGGGAGAATGGCAGGCAGATGTCTTGCCCTGGTTTTATCTGCGGTCATGGTCCTGTCAGCGGCGGGATGCGGGGGCAAAGGCGGCAGCCAGCCGTCGGGCCAGACGGAATCAGGCCAGACGGGTTTGGGACAGACCCAGGCAGCGGCCTCTGACAGCGGAAAAATCGTCAATATTGGTGTGACCAGCTCTCTCAATACGCTGAATCCCCTGCTGATGGACGGCGTGGAGATGAATAAATATGCCACAGGTCTCATGTTCCTGCCGTTGGTGGAACTGGACCAGAATATGGAGTTTGAAGGAATGCTGGCAGATTCCGTGACAGCGGAGGACGAGAGGAATTTCCTGGTGCATATTGATGATAAGGCGGTCTGGTCCGACGGAACTCCGGTTACCGCGGATGACGTGGTGTACACGGCCCTCAGGCTTTGCAGCCCGGTTATCGGAAACCCGGCCATGATGTACTATGTATTTGAAGGCGTGGGCGACGACGGGTTTGTGGAAGAGGGAGCCGACCATGTGGAAGGTATTGCCAGGGTGGATGACAAGACCGTGCGTTTTACCACCAAGGCTCCCATGTCACTCATAACCTTTAACAGCTCCTATGCCCGCTATCTCATGCCCCTTCCAAAGCATGTGATTGGTGATATCGGCGAGAAGGCGCTGGCATCAGACCCGTGGTTCAGCCATCCGGACGTGGTGAGCGGTCCCTATAAGGTGACTGAGTTTGACCGGGACCACTATGTGTCTTATGAGGCCAACAAAGACTACTGGAAGGGCGCTCCGGGGATTGAGCGTCTCAACATAAAAATCGTGGAAGGCAGCCAGCTCTATGCCGGGCTTAAGTCCGGGGAAATCGACATTACCCAGAACACCATGAGCACCATTCCCCTGGAGGACTATGAGAGTGTGGCGGCGCTGGAGAACGTGGAGGTTTCCTACGGGGACCCCATCACCAACCAGTCCGTATTCATCAATACAGCCAGAATCACCGATGCAAAGGTGCGCCAGGCCATGTTGTACGCGGTGGACCGCAGCCAGCTCCTGGAGCAGCTCTTAAAGGGCAACGGAGAAGTGGCGGACGGATTTCTGTCATCGGCCAGCCCGTATTTTGACAGTTCCCTGGTGCCTGTTTCCTATGATCCGGAAAAGGCAAAGAGCCTGCTGGCGGAGAGCGGATGGGACCAGAGCAAAAGCATACGTTTCTGCATTGACTCAGGCGACAGCACCTTTGTGAACGCGGCTTCTGTTATAGCAGCCCAGTGGGCAGCAGTGGGCATTAAGGCAGATATCCAGACCATGGACATTAATACGCTGATGAGCACTGCCTCCAGCGGTGATTTTGATGTGCTGGCCGTACAGTATACCTATCCGCCGGTGGATCCTTATGCGGACGTAGCCTGGCTTTTAGGCGGCGAGGGCAGCTGGACCGGCTATACCAGGCCGGAGGTGGAGGAAGCATTGTCAAATGTGGCCCTGACAAATGACAAGGATAAGCTGAAGGAGCTGTATGGGATCGTGGACCGGAAGGTCCAGGAGGATGTGCCCATGTTTTCCGCCTACATTATCAGGACCATGGCAGCGGCCAATAAGCGCCTGACAGGGGTTAAGCCCAGCGTCTATGGCTTCCTCAATCATGTGGAGCAGTGGGATGTGACCCAATAGAATATATCCCGATAGAATGTGTCACATTGGAAGGCATCCCGGCAGGACAACCCCATAATTGGAAAGAATGAACGGATTCCCGGAGGGCATATGCTCTCTGGGTATCTTCATTCATGGGAAATCCGCCATTAATATCAAGAAATGAGGAAACAGTATGTCACATATCCTTGAAGTCACGAATCTGGAAGTTGAATTTTCTGGTGACGGGGGGAAGAATATAAGTGTGGACCACGTGGGATTCCATGTGGATTCGGGGGAGATAGTCTGTATTGTAGGGGAGTCGGGCTGCGGCAAAAGCGTCACAGCCCTGTCTGTTATGGGGCTTTTAGGCAAAGGGGGGAAGGTGACTGACGGCCAGGTCCTGTTCGAGGGAAGGGATTTGCTTTCCATGACAGAGCGAGAGCTGGACGGAGTCAGGGGAGACCGGCTGACCATGATATTCCAGGACCCACTTACCTCCCTTAACCCTGTATTTACCATCGGGAGCCAGATGACGGAGAGCATCCGCGCCCATATGGGGTTGAGAAAGGAGGAGGCCAGGGAGAGGGCATTGTCCCTCCTTAAAAGGGTGGGGCTGCCGGACACCCTTTCCGTGATGAAAAAATACCCCCATCTGCTGTCCGGAGGCATGCGCCAGCGTGTCATGATTGCCATGGCCCTTTCCTGCAATCCGTCCCTTCTGATTGCCGACGAGCCTACCACGGCTCTGGATGTGACGATTCAGGCCCAAATCATGGACCTGATTCTGGAGCTTAAGGAGGAGATGGGCATGGCGGTGCTGCTCATCACCCATGACATGGGATTGGTGGCTCAGATGGCTGACCGGGTGCTGGTAATGTATGCGGGACAGCTCATAGAGCAGGCCAGGGTGCTGGAGCTGTTTGACCATCCGGCCCATCCCTACACCAGGGCCCTGCTGCGTTCCGTACCCGGTATCAGGGATGACGAGGACAGAAGGCTGGAGTCCATAGAGGGAATTGTGCCGGAACACTACGACAGGATTCGGGGATGCCGTTTTGCAAGGAGATGCCCCTTCAGGACAGCGATGTGCATGAAGCCGCAGCAGGATGTGCCTGTAAGAGATTCTCATATTGTGCGGTGCTGCAGGGCGAAGGAGGTGCTGACAGATGGATGATAAATCCCAGGTCCCACTGCTTTCTGTGGAGAGACTGAAAAAGTATTATATGGCTAAATCAGGTATGTTCTCCCGCAACGCCGGTGTGGTGCGGGCTGTGGACGGAGTATCCTTTCAGCTGTTTGAGAGGGAGACCCTGGGGCTGGTGGGAGAATCCGGCTGCGGCAAATCCACGTTGGGGCGCCAGCTGGTAGGGCTGGAGCATCCCACGGGAGGACGGGTTGTCTACGACGGTAATGACCTGGGCAATATGAGCCAGGCCCAGATGAAGCCCTTCCGCACCCAGCTGCAGATGATATTCCAGGATTCCTATTCATCCCTGAACCCCAGGAAGCATGTGTTTGAGATACTGTCGGAGCCCATGCTGTATCATGGGCTGGCCAAACGCGGGGACGTATACTCCCATGTGGAAAAGCTGTTGGATATGGTAGGGCTTCCGAAGAACTGTCTGGGAAGATATCCCCATGAATTCTCCGGCGGACAGAGGCAGCGCATAGGCATTGCCAGGGCCCTTTCCCTAAATCCCAGGCTGTTGGTATGCGACGAACCGGTCAGCGCTCTGGACGTGTCCATCCAGGCCCAGATACTGAACCTGCTCAGGGATTTGCAGAAGGAGCTGGGACTTACCTGTATCTTTATCGGCCACGGCCTGGGAGCTGTGAACTATGTCAGCGACCGGATTGCCGTCATGTACCTGGGGAAGATTGTAGAGATTGCCGGCCGGAAGGAGCTGTTTGACCACCCCCTTCATCCTTATTCCAGGGCCCTGTTCGAGGCGGTGCCCATAGCCGACCCGAGAAAACGCAGGAGGCGGTCGGAGGGAATTGCCGGCGGGGAGACTGCGTCAAATGTGAATACGCCCTCAGGATGTCCCTTCCACCCCAGATGCCCTCACTGTAAGGAAGAGTGCATGAGCGGAGAAATGGAGCTGAAGCCGGCAGCTCCGGCAAGCAGCCACCTGACAGCCTGTATCCGGTATAAGGAATTAGAGAAGGAGGGTGAGCAGGCATGACCAAATATATACTGAAGCGTATTCTGATTGCCATTCCCACCCTGCTTGGCATCACCATTATTGACTATGCCATCATGTGTTTTGCGGGCAGCCCCCTGGAAATGCTTCAGGGAGCCCGTATTTCCCAGGAAGCCATCGCTGCCAAGGAGGCAGCCATGGGACTGGACAAACCTTTCTATATACAGTACTTTATCTGGCTGGGACAGCTTCTTTCCGGAAACATGGGGTATTCCGTGAAATCCTACGAGGCGGTCAGCGCCATGATTGGAAGCCATCTGGGACCCACCCTTCTTCTGATGGGGGTGTCGCTGATTGTAAGTCTTATCATGTCGGTGCCTGCCGGAATCTACAGCGCCATCCACCAGTATTCCAAAGGGGATTACGCCGTGGTGACAGCCTCCTTTTTCGGAAGCAGCATACCGGGATTTTTCCTGTCCCTGCTGTTAGTGTACCTGTTTACTGTGAACCTGGGTCTCCTGCCCTCCGGAGGGATGACCACCCTGGGCACTGGGGGCGGCGCGGCGGATGTGGCGGCCCATATGGTAATGCCCGTGCTGGTGCTGTCTGTCTCCATGGCAGGGACCAATATCCGCTATATCCGCAGCGCCATGCTGGAAATCCTCCAGCAGGACTATCTGCGCACAGCCAAGGCCAAGGGAATCGGGCGAAGGAGGGTCATATATAAGCACGCCCTGCGCAATGCCCTGGTGCCCATTGTGACAGTCATCGGCATGCAGATTCCGGTGCTGTTTGGCGGCGCGGTCATTGTGGAGCAGCTGTTTTCCTGGCCCGGACTGGGACTTATGACCATGAGCGCCATCCTGAACCGGGATTATCCGGTTATCATGGGCGTCTGCCTGCTTTCCGCCGTGGTGGTGCTGGCAGCCAACCTGGTGACGGATATTCTGTACGCCATCGTAAACCCGGCTATTCAGTATGACTGACAGACCGGCGCAAGTACTTGACAGGAGTAAGTATAGTTAGAATGAAAATGAACAGAAAGAACCCTTATGGGGACATCGGAAGAGAAAATTACTGGCAGACCGTAAGGCGGCGGTTTCTCCACCACCGCCTGGCCTGTATCAGTCTGGTGGTGCTGGCAGTCATCTGCACAGCGGCCATCCTGGCGCCTGTCATAGCGCCCTATGACCCGGATGCCATCGCAGGGTCCTTTGGCGCCCCGCCAAGCCCCGGGTTCCTGCTGGGAACGGACCAGATTGGACGGGATATGTTCTCCCGCCTTTTATATGCAACGCGTATATCTCTGCTGGTGGGCGTGCTGGCTACGGCCATATCCACGGCCATAGGAGTCAGCCTGGGACTGCTGGGGGGATACTTTGGAGGCTGGCTGGACATAGCCATCATGCGTTTTACAGACATGGTCATGTCCTTTCCATATATATTGCTGGTTCTCGTGGCGGCAGCCATCTTTGAACCGGGGCTCTGGAGCATCATACTGATTCTCGGATTTGTGGACTGGCCCGGCATCGCCCGCCTGGTCAGGGGCAATGTGCTGAGCCTGCGGGAGACTAATTTTGTTAAGAGCAGCATTGTGGCGGGGATGCCTGCCAGACATATCCTGTTTTCAGAGATACTTCCCAATACCGTTGCACCGATTCTGGTGTACGCCACCTCGGTCATGGCCCTGTCCATGCTGGATGAGGCTTCCTTAAGCTTTCTGGGCATGGGAGTGCAGCCGCCCACAGCCAGCCTGGGCAATATGCTGAACAGCGCCCAGTCCCTGACCGTGCTGACAAAGCAGCCATGGCTCTGGATTCCGCCCGGACTCCTGATTGTGGTCCTGGTAGTTGCCATCAATTTTGTGGGCGATGCCCTGAGGGACGCCCTGGACCCGTCGGCGGTTCTGAATCTGGGCGGAGCGGAGCAGGACGCGGCGGAACAGGATGCAGGACAGCAGGATGCGCATGGCCGGGATGCATGAAGCCGGTATACGCAGGACAGCATATAACAATGCCGGAAAGCACACAATAGGAGTATATCCATGACTATCCATCAGATAGAATGTTTCCTGGAAGCAGCCAGGACTCTTAATTTTACGGAGGCAGCCAACCATCTGTATATATCACAGCAGGGTCTGAGCCGCCAGATAGCATCTCTGGAAAAGGAACTGGAGCTGCGCCTTTTTGACAGGACCACCAGGGATGTGAGGCTGACCCGCAGCGGTGAGCTTCTTCTATGGCGCTGGAAGGATATCCCCAAGGAAATATATGACTCCGTGGATATGGCCAGGGAGGAGGGGGAGAGAGCCAAACGCAGGATTAATCTGTCCGTGGTGGGCATAAGCGGTATCATAGAGATGGCGGGCAACATACTGGCTGATTATATGGCCCTTGACCCGGAAGTGGAATTTGAAATCAATGAATTCACCAATATAAAGGATATAACCAACGGAAATCCGGATTTGATGATGACTGTAAGCTTTACTCCCTCCTACGAGCAGCTGAAAGAGAAGTGCGGCCTGATGGTTATAAAAAAACTGCCCTTATACTATGTCATGTCCAAGAAAAATCCCTTGGCCCAGAAGGAAGAGGTGGTCATGGAGGATTTTAAGGGAGAGACTATGCTGTGTCTCTTCAAGAATTTTTTTGCAGGCGCCGAGCTGCGGCTGTTTGAACTTATCTCCAGGCAGGAACACATCCTTCAGAAGGCCCGGTATTATGAAAATGTCAACAGCCTGGAGCTGGCAATTATTGCCGACGAAGGGATTCATATTGGCTTTAAAGAATTCTACCATAATTACGGAGAACGGCTGGTCATGTATCCCATGCCCAACTCCAAGAACCAGGCCCATGCCAGTGTAATCATTGTATGGCGTAAAGAAAATGAGAAAAGACTTGAAAGTTTTATTAAATTTTTGAAAAATAATTATAATTAACAACAATATGTTGTTAATTATCCGCATTTTGGTGTTAGACAAAAAGGGGGGCAACTGTCTAAAATACAAGATGGTTGGTAAAAAAGAAGGAAGCCGTAATTTGGGGAAGGGCTGTGGACCAAAACAGCTTATTTCCCTTGTTTTTTTCTGGCGCTTATTCCCTCACAGGACAGCGCCGGCGCAATGACAGATTCTCATACTAAAAAGTACATGAAAGGAAAGAGGAGAAGATGAAAAAGGCAAGGACGCGCATTATCTGGGGAATCGTGATTGTAATTATAGCAGTCATTGTGATTGCCCGAGTTTTCAAGAAGGAAGAGCCTGTTGTCCCTACCCCGGAGCCGGTGGTAACGGTACAAACGCCGCAGATAGGCGACATATTGCTGACAACAGACCTGGTAGGCACCATTGAGCCGGCCGATATTGTATACATATATCCCAAGGCAGGAGGCGACGTGACAGCTGTCAACGTGAAGGCCGGGGATGTGGTTGCGGCCGGACAGGTGCTGTTGGAGATTGATACAAAGCAGGTGGACACATCCAAAAACTCCATGGACGCGGCAAAGGTGGCGTGGGATGACGCACAGTCTACCCTGTCCCGTATGGCCCCGCTCCATGCGTCAGGCTTTGTATCTGATAAAGAGTTTGAGGGATATCAGACTGCTGCTGAGGCTAATAGGCTTCAGTATGAGTCCGCCAAGATTGCATATGAAAACCAGATGGAATTCAGCCATGTAACATCCCCCATAAGCGGACGGGTGGAGCAGCTCAACGTGGAGGTTCATGATACGGTTGGAAACTCCAACCAGCTCTGCGTCATCGCAGGTGACAGCGGCAATAATGTGACTTTCTATGTGACTGAGAAGGTAAAGAACCACCTGAACGCAGGGGACCCCATTACGGTCATCAAGGAAGGAACAGAATACGGCGGCAATGTCATTGAAGTCAGCAACATGGCTGAGGCATCCGTTGGCCTGTTCAAGATAAAGGCATCTGTGGATGACAATGAGACCATGGCGGCCGGAACAAGTGTGGAGCTGCGGGTACCTTCCGCATCTGCCAGGAATGCCATGCTGATTCCAAATAACTGTGTATATTATAAATCAGGCGTTGCCTATGTATACACATATGACAACGGCATCATCCACGAGGTACCGGTGGAAGTGGGCATCTATGACAGTGAGAATATCGCGGTGCTTTCAGGAATTACCCTGGATGACCGGATCCTCACCACCTGGACCTCCGAATTAAAGGAGGGAACCAAGGTGACACTGGAGACCGAGGTGCCGGCAACCGAAGAGGTGAATGGAACGGAAGCCGATGCACAGAAAAAGATGCAGGTCACCGAGGAAACCAATCAGACAGACAAAGCTGAAAGTACGGCCGCAGACCAGAGTCAGGCACAGTAGAAGGAGGCAGGAAAATGGGCTTAACAAAACTTGTCTTAAAAAGGCCGGTCAGTACGGTTCTCGCAATTCTGTGTCTGGTTGTGTTCGGCTTGTCCTCAGTGATGAAATCACCGCTGGAGCTGATGCCGGACATGAACATGTCCATGATGATTGTAATGACCGTTTACTCCGGCGCCAGCCCTGACGATGTCAGCGAGCTGGTCACCAAACCAATTGAGGACAGGGCCAGTACCCTGAGCGGTCTGGATACCATATCCTCCCAGTCAAAGGAAAACATGTCCATCGTCACGCTGAAATACAAGTATGGCACTGACATGAACGATGCATATGATGACCTGAAGAAGCAGATGGACCTGGCTAAGGCAGAGCTTCCGGAGGATGCGGATGACCCCATCATGCTGGAGCTGAATACCAGCCTGAAGCCAAATGTGATCATGGCAGTCAGCCATGGGGAGGACGACGACCTTTACAACTATGTGAATAATGAGGTTGTTCCTGAATTTGAGAAGCTGTCAACGGCAGCCGAGGTTTCCATCACCGGCGGTCTCCAGAAATACATCAAGGTGGAGCTGATGCCGGAGAAGCTGAAACAGTACGGCGTATCCATGAGTTCCATTGCCAGCGATATTGCGGGATCGGATATCACTTATCCGGCAGGCGATACGGAGGTGGGCGACCAGAAGCTGTCTGTGTCAACCGAGCAGCCCTTTGAGACCATGGACAGTCTCAATGATATTCCGCTGACCGTATCCGGCAACCAAACCGTATATCTGAGGGATGTGGCAAAGGTATATATGGGCGCGGACGATGTGGAGAGCATCGCGCGTTATAAGGCTGAGAACGGACTTCCGGAGGATATCGTGGCATTGACTGTCAGCAAGCAGCAGGACGCTGCCACTCTGGATGTTTCAAAAGATGTGAAGCGGGTGGTGCGTGAGCTTACCAGCAAGGACCCAAGCCTGCAGATTACCATAGTAGACGATGACAAGGATTCCATCATGTCGTCCCTGAGCTCCGTTATCGAGACAATGATTCTGGCCATCATCATTTCCATGGTCATCATATGGCTGTTCTTCGGGGACCTGAAGGCGTCCATGATTGTAGGAAGCTCCATTCCCGTGTCCATCCTGTCGTCCCTAATCCTGATGCAGCTCATGGGCTTCAGCCTGAACGTCATAACCCTGAGCGCCCTGGTGCTGGGCGTCGGTATGATGGTGGATAACTCCACCGTTGTGCTGGAGAGCTGTTTCAGGGCCACGGATGATACCGGTTTCCGGGAATTTTCCAAGGCAGCCCTAAACGGTACCGGCGTGGTATACCAGTCAGTTATCGGTTCCACGCTGACCACCTGCGTGGTGTTCCTGCCGCTGGCCATGCTGGGCGGCATGACGGGCCAGATGTTCCGGCCCCTGGGCTTTACCATCGTATTCTGTATGACGGCATCTCTCATATCAGCTATTACAGTGGTGCCTCTGTGCTACATGATTTATAAACCGGTGGAGAGAAAGGCGGCTCCCCTGTCCAGACCTGTTGAGAAGATGCAGGAAGCCTACCGGGGAATCATGACAAAGCTTCTGAACAAGAGAGGGCTTGTCATGCTGGCCTCCGTGGCGCTCCTCCTGTTCTCCTTCTTCATTGCCAAGTTCCTGCGGGTGGAGATGATGGCTGAGGATGACCAGGGCCAGATATCCATTACCGCGGAAGTAAAGCCGGGTATGAAGATTGACAAGGTAGACCGTGTCATGAAACAGATAGAGGATATTATCTCCCAGCAGGAAGATGTGGAATCCTACATTACCCTGGCAGGCAGTTCGGGACTGAGCATGAGCTCTGACCCCAGCATTACTGTCTACCTTAAGAAGGACAGAAAAATGGAGACAGACCAGGTGGTCCGTCTCTGGAAACAGCAGTTGGGCGGAATCTCAGATACCAATATAACGGTGGAAGCCTACTCACAGGTAAGTGCCATGATGGGATCGGATGATGAATACTCAGTAGACCTTCAGAGTACGAATTACGATGACCTGAAGGCGGTCAGCGACCATGTGGCGGAAAACTTAAGCAAACGTCCGGAGCTGACCAAGGTCCACTCATCCCTGGAAAATGCGGCCTCTGTAGTGAAGGTTACGGTGAATCCCATTAAGGCCAGGGCGGCAGGACTGACGCCTGCCCAGATTGGCGGTACCCTGAATAACATGCTCAGCGGTACCACACCCACCTCCCTGAATATTGACGGAAATGATATTGATGTAAAGGTAGAGTATCCTAAGGAGCGCTATAAGACCCTGGACCAGATTGAGACAATCACCCTCCAGACGCCTAAGGGCAGTTCCGTTGCCCTGACGGATGTGGCTGACATTCACTTTGCAGACAGCCCTGCATCCATCACCAGACAGGATAAGCAGTACCGCGCCACCATCAGCGGTATCTATACCGAACAATCTGATAAGAACACAAAGACCCGGCTTTTAAGCGAGGTGGTGCAGCCGGCTGTAAGAGATAACGCCAATGTGACCATTGCCCAGAACCAGACGGATGAATCCATGGCAGAAGAGTTCACGGCGCTGTTCCAGGCCATTGCCCTGGCTATCTTCCTGGTATTCGTGGTCATGGCGGCCCAGTTTGAGTCGCCCAAGTTCTCAATCATGGTTATGACCACCATCCCGTTCTGCCTCATAGGCGCCTTCGGGCTTCTGTGGCTGGTAGACAGCGCCATCAGTATGACATCCCTTCTGGGATTCCTGATGCTGGTAGGTACGGTTGTTAACAACGGTATTCTCTATGTGGATACGGTGAACCAGTATCGCAGGGAGATGGATTTAAATACCGCCCTGGTGGAAGCGGGTGCAACCCGTCTGAGACCTATTCTCATGACCACCCTGACCACGGTTGTGTCCATGGTGCCCATGGCCCTTGCTCTGGGCGACAGCGGTTCCACCACCCAGGGCCTTGCCCTTGTTAATATCGGCGGCCTGACCGCATCCACCATTCTGTCGCTGCTCATGCTTCCTGCATACTACAGCCTGATGAACGGCGGAGGAAAGAAGCGGATGATTATTGCGGATTAGCCGGAGATAAGCCCAAAACCAGCCGAAGATAAGCTGAAGATTGGCAGCATATGACCGGGCGTTAGAAAGATGTTAAAAAATTACTGTTTCAAATAACAGAATAAAATGATATGATGTTATTAAATAGGCTGTAGCTTATGACGCAGATGGAAGGCGTTGGAACTGCAGCCTATTTTAATAAATCAATTTGTTATTAATGTAACAAATATGTCCAGCCGGAAGTGATGTTTAAGGGGACAATTATTTTAATATGGATAGAAGTTTTTTGTATGCTGTACAAAAATATTTAGAAAGTCTAAAACTTTTTCATGAATATTGAGAAAGTGGATTGATAAATTTTTATGCATGGGTTATAATCTATTCATATTGTACAAAAATAATAGGAAAGCAGTGGACATATACTGGATAAATGTCATTTTGCAACACAGACGTATGGTCCATCGTATTCCCGGAGGCATATCTGCGCAAACTAACCATATATTCCGGCAGGATAGCTAACGGGATTCCGGTACAGAAAGGGGGATTTGGATTGGCCCAGGAGACGATTGACGCAATCCGTCAGGCAGAAACGACCGCGGAAGCAGTCGAGAAGGAAGCGGTAAAAGAGGCGGAGGCAATTGTGGCAGAGGCAAAGGCTCAGGCGGCGCAGATGAAGGCAGAGATGACGAAATCTGCCAGAGAAAGCGCGGTGGGGGCCGAGGAGGATGCCAAGGCTCAGAGCGAGCAGATGATGCAGGCAGCCGGTGCCGAGGAAGGCAAGGATTTGGAAGCATTGCAGAAGGCTGTAGCTGAGAAACAACAAAAGGCAGTTGAAGTTATCTTATCAGAACTGCTATAGGAAGGGAGGCGCTTAAGGTTGGCAGTAGTGCCTATGAAAAAAGTGCTGATCTGCGGTCTGAAAAAGGATCGCAAGGGCACCCTTGAGCTTCTGCAGCGCCAAGGGGTACTTGAAATCAGCAATGTGCTGCAGGAAGATGACATGTTTAGCAGAATGGATGTGACGTCTTCCAAAACCGTATTTGAACGAAATGCCAATATAGCAGAGCAGGCCATTAATATTCTGGACAGGTACGCGCCTGAGGAGAAGGGCATGCTGTCCTCGTTCGAAGGCAGGGAGGTACTTTCCCTGGACGAATATGAGGCCAATGCAGGCAAACACGACGAGGTCATGAAAAAGGCCTACCGTTTACAGGAACTTGCTAAGCAGATAGGCGAGCACAGTGCCGCGGTTCCGAAGCTGGAGCAGCAGATGGAAGCACTGGTGCCATGGAGGTCCTTTGACCTGCCCCTTGATTTTAAGGGAACAAAGAAAACTGCGGCATTCATCGGTTCCATCCAGGATGAGATCACCCTGGAACAGGTAACAGAACAGCTTGGGGAGCTGGCACCTCAGGCAGAGACAATTGACGTGACCATTGTAAGTGCATCCAAGGAGCAGACCTGTCTTTTCATTGTCTGCGGAAAACCGGATGCAGAAGCAGTGGAAGACGCGCTTAAGAAAATGAATTTTGTGAAACCGCCCCTCAGCCAGACAGTGCCTGCTAAACGGCAGCAGCAGCTGGAAGAAGAACTTGCAAGGGAAAAGGCGGAGATTGAGAAAGCGGAAAAGGCCGTAGCGGAGATGGCTCCGGACCGGGAACTCATAAAGTTCGTTATGGACTACTATACCATGCGTGCTGAGAAATACGGTGTGTTAAACGGCCTGGCCCAGTCAAGACGTGTATTCTTTATAACCGGATACGTACCTGAGAACGCGGCTCCAAAGCTTGAGAAGCTGCTTCAGGAAAAATATGAGGTGACTGTAGAGTTCACAGAACCGGGAGATGATGAGGATGTACCAATCCTGCTCCACAACAATAAGTTTGCAGAACCTGTGGAGGGCGTTATTGAGAGTTACAGCGTTCCGTCCAAGGGCGAGATTGACCCGTCCATGATAGTGGCGCTGTTCTACTATGTACAGTTCGGGCTCATGCTCTCAGATGCGGCTTATGGTCTTATCATGGTGGCAGGTACCGCATACTGCCTGACCAAATTCAAGAACATGGAAGCCGGAATGAAGAAGTTCATGAAAATGTTCATGTACTGTGGTATCTCCACAACGTTCTGGGGTTTTATGTTCGGCAGTTTTTTCGGTGATGCGGTGAATGTTATCGCGACCACATTCTTCAACCGGCCGGATATCAGGCTTGCTCCTCTCTGGTTTGAGCCAGTAAGCCTTCCTATGAAGCTTCTGGTATTTGCATTTGGACTTGGTATTCTTCACCTGTTCATAGGACTTGGAATCAAATTTTACTCCTGTGTGAAGAACGGCAGCCTGGCTGACGGTATATATGACGCCATATTCTGGTATATGCTGGTTGGCGGCGGTATTGTCTACCTGCTGACCATGCCTATGTTTACCGAGATGCTGGGTCTTACCTTTACGCTTCCGGCAGTTGCGGGTACTGTAGCTGCTTACGCGGCAGCTATTGGTTTTGTGGGTATTGTACTTACCAGCGGACGGGAATCCAAAAACTGGGTTAAGAGGATACTTAAGGGCCTTTACGGGGCATACGGAGTCAGCTCATACCTGAGCGACATCCTGTCCTATTCCAGGCTTCTGGCCCTGGGTCTGGCTACCAGCGTTATATCCACAGTATTTAACAAGATGGGAAGTATGATGGGCGGTTCCATTCCGGGAGCAATCATATTCATACTGGTATTCGTAATCGGACACAGCCTGAACCTGGCAATCAATGCCCTGGGCGCATATGTCCATACTAACCGTCTGCAGTATGTAGAGTTTTTTGGAAAGTTTTATGAAGGCGGCGGAAGGAAATTTGAGCCCTTTGCCGTTCACACCAAATATTATAAAGTCAAGGAGGACATTTAGTTATGGGAAATATGGGAGTTGCTTTAGCATTATTAGGAGCTGCAATCGCAGCGCTTTTTGCAGGAGTAGGTTCTGCTATTGGAGTAGGTATTGCAGGTCAGGCTGCAGCCGGAGTTGTTACAGAGGATCCTAACAAGTTCAGTAAGGTTCTGGTTTTACAGCTGCTTCCCGGTACACAGGGTATATACGGACTGCTGATTGCATTCATCACACTGACACAGATTGGTATTATGGGCGGAAGCGCTGACCTTTCCGTAATAAAGGGCGCTTTATACCTGGCGGCATGCCTTCCTATGGGCATAGTGGGCTGGATTTCCGGCGCATCTCAGGGCAAGGCGGCAGCAGCAAGCATCGGCCTGGTTGCCAAGAGACCTGAGCAGTTTGGTAAAGCTATGATTTTCCCGGCCATGGTTGAGACTTACGCCATCCTGGCCCTGCTGATCTCCATCCTTTCCATCTTTGGTATTGCAGGCCTTAACATTTAATCAGCATACCAAATAAGGAGACTTAAGGAAAGGAGAACATGGCATGGCGGGATTAGATAAGATCATCAGCCAGATTAAAGAAGAGTCCCAGAAAGCAGCGGAACGCACCAGGGCAGAAGCCCGTTCCAAGGCAGATGAGATTCTGTCACAGGCCCGTGCGGATGCAGAGAGGGAGTGCGTTGATATTGAGAGGCGCTCCAAACAGGCGGTAGCCAACATTCTGGAAAGAGGACGTACGGCAGCCGAACTTAAGAAGCGGGGTGCTGTTCTGGCTGAAAAGCAGAGGCTCATCGGCGCAACCATTGGGATGGCTAAGGCCGAACTCAAGGGGCTTGAGACCGGTGCCTACTTTGATATGATTCTGAAACTGGCAGTTAAATCCGCACAGCCCGGCGTAGGCGAGCTCCTGCTCTCAAAGAAGGACTTGGAACGCCTGCCCGAAGGCTTTGAGGACAGGTTAAATGCCTCGCTTAAGGACAAAGGGGCAGTGCTGCATATATCGGGAGACACCAGGGATATAGACGGCGGTTTTGTGCTTACTTATGGAGGAATTGAGGAGAACTGTTCCATTGACGCTCTCTTTGACGCAGCACATGAGGTATTACAGGATAAAGTGCAGGAGATTCTGTTTTCATGAACGTAGGGAGGAACTAATTAAATGGCAGACAAACAGTATGTTTATGCAGTAGCCCGCATCCGTTCCAAAGAATTGTCCCTGCTATCCGGTGCGTTTTTAGAGCAGCTGACAGCTGCAAAAGACTATGACGAGTGTATCCAGCTTCTTACGGAGAAGGGCTGGGGAGAGGACGGCATCACAAATGCCGGAGATATCCTGGCCATTGAGAAGAGGAAGACCTGGGAGCTGATTAATGAGCTGGTGGAGGATATGTCGGTATTCGACGTATTCCTGTACGCCAACGACTACCACAATCTGAAGGCAGCCATCAAGGAGGTCCGCATGGGTGATGAATACCCGGGTATCTTTATGGAGCAGGGGACTGTGGATGTGAAGCTTATACGTGAAGCGGTTCAGACCAGGGAATTCCAGAATCTTCCGGCGGCCATGAGAACGCCTGCGGAGGAAGCCTACAAGGCGCTCCTCCACACCCAGGACGGGCAGCTCTGCGATATCATAATCGACAAAGCGGCTCTGGATGCAATCTACCAGGCTGGTAAATCCTCCGGCAATGAGTTCCTGGAACTCTATGCGGAGCTGACAGTTGCGGCAGCAGATATAAAGACGGCGGTGCGGGCGTCCCGTACCGGCAAGGACAGGGCATTCCTGGAACAGGCGCTGGCACCATGCGGCAGTATTAATGTTGCCCGTCTGGCTCAGGCAGCCATAGAGGGCGTGGATTCCATCGGGTCATACCTGGAAACCACGGCCTATGCAGATGCAGTGGACGAATTGCGGCGCTCACCTTCAGCTTTTGAGCGGTGGTGCGACAATCTGCTGATTCGTAAGATTAAGCCCCAGCAGTACAGCGCCTTTGGTCTGGGCCCGCTGGCAGCTTATATTCTGGCACGGGAGAACGAGATTAAATCAGTTCGGATTGTGCTTTCCGGGAAATTAAACCATCTTCCCGAGGAGTCCATCCGGGAAAGGATAAGGGAGATGTATGTATAAGATTGCAGTTATGGGCGACCGGGACAGTATCTACGGTTTTGCCGGTCTGGGTCTGGAACCATTTCCTTTGACAGACCCGGCGGAGGCAGGAAAGAAGGTTAAGGAGCTGGCAGAAAGCGGCTATGCGGTGATTTACATCACAGAGGCCCTGGCCGCCCAGATTGAACCGGAGATCAACCGCTACCGTGAGGCTGGCCTTCCGGCCATCATACTGATTCCCGGCATATCAGGCAATACGGGAAAAGGTATCCTGGCAGTTAAGAAGTCAGTGGAGCAGGCAGTTGGCTCGGATATTATATTTAATGGGCAATAACAATGGAGGTAAAAGATGAGCAAAGGCGTAATTAAAAAAGTAGCCGGTCCGCTGGTCATCGCAGAAGGCATGCGCGACGCGAATATGTTCGACGTGGTTCGAGTCAGCGAGCAGCGTCTGATTGGCGAAATTATAGAGATTCATGGCGATAAGGCTTCCGTCCAGGTATACGAGGAGACATCCGGACTGGGACCCGGGGAGCCGGTGGAATCCACAGGCGTACCCATGAGCGTGGAGCTGGGGCCTGGCCTGATTGGAAGTATATACGACGGTATCCAGCGTCCGCTGGATGCCATTATGGAGAAGACTGGCGGAAACCTTTTGAACCGCGGTGTGGAGGTTCCCTCCCTGAAGCGTGAGAAGAAATGGACCTTCGTACCCACTGCAAATGCGGGCGACAAAGTAGTCGGCGGCGACATTATCGGTACGGTTCAGGAGACCGAGGTGGTACAGCAGAAAATCATGATTCCGGTTGGCGTAAGCGGTACCCTTACCTATATCAGCGGCGGAGAGTACACGGTTACCGATACAGTGGCTGTTGTGACAGACGGGAAGGGACAGGAGCATCCTGTTTCACTGATGCAGAAGTGGCCTGTACGTAAAGGCCGTCCCTATCAGAGAAAGCTGTCCCCGGATATGCCTCTTGTAACAGGACAGCGTGTTATTGACTGTCTGTTCCCAATCGCAAAGGGCGGTGTTGCGGCTGTTCCGGGACCTTTCGGTTCCGGCAAGACGGTTGTACAGCATCAGCTGGCCAAGTGGGCTGACGCTGACATCGTGGTTTACATTGGCTGCGGCGAGCGCGGAAACGAAATGACGGACGTTCTGAACGAGTTCCCGGAACTGAAGGATCCAAAGACAGGCAAGTCCCTGATGGAGCGTACTGTGCTGATTGCCAATACCTCCGATATGCCTGTTGCTGCCCGTGAGGCATCTATCTATACAGGTATCACCATTGCAGAGTATTTCCGTGACATGGGTTATTCCGTAGCCCTGATGGCAGACTCCACATCCCGTTGGGCCGAGGCTCTGCGTGAGATGTCAGGACGTCTGGAGGAGATGCCTGGTGAGGAAGGTTACCCTGCATACCTGGGTTCCCGTCTGGCACAGTTCTACGAGCGTGCCGGCCGTGTTATCTCCCTGGGCCAGGACAACCGCGAGGGCGCGCTTTCCGTTATCGGAGCAGTATCCCCTGCCGGCGGCGATATATCCGAGCCGGTTACACAGGCTACCCTGCGTATCGTAAAGGTATTCTGGTCCCTGGATGCCGACCTGGCATATAAGAGACATTTCCCGGCCATCAACTGGCTGACCAGCTACTCCCTGTATGTGGACACCATGGAAAAATGGTTTAACGCAGAGGTGGAGAGCGACTGGACCGAGCTGCGCGCGCGTCTCATGCGCCTGCTGCAGGAAGAGTCTGAGTTGAATGAAATCGTACAGCTGGTAGGTATGGATGCATTATCCGCGCCTGACCGTCTGAAACTGGAAGCAGCCCGTTCCATCCGTGAGGACTTCCTTCACCAGAACGCCTTCCACGAGATTGATACATTCACGTCCTTAAAGAAACAGCACATGATGATGATGCTGATGATGGCATACTATGACAAGGCAGGAGAGGCTCTGGCACAGGGCGTGAATATTGAGCGTCTTGTAAGCCTTCCTGTGCGTGAGGCTATCGGCCGTTTCAAATATACAGAGGAAGCTGACCTGGATAAGGTTTACGAGGATGTCATCAAGACCCTGGAGTCAGAAATTAACAGTGAACTGAGCAGAAAGGAGGACTTCTAATGCCCAAGGAATATAGAACAATTGAAGAGGTAGCAGGTCCTATTATGCTGGTCCGCGGCGTACAGGGAGTAACCTACGATGAGATGGGAGAAATCGAGCTGGTTAACGGCGAGAGACGCCGCTGCAAGGTACTGGAGATAGACGGCGGCAATGCCATGGTACAGCTGTACGAGGCGTCTACAGGTATCAACCTGGATTCCAGTAAGGTGCGTTTTTTAGGACGTACCATGGAATTAGGCGTGTCTGAGGATATGCTCAGCCGTATGTTTGACGGCATGGGCAAGCCCATTGACGGCGGTCCCGACATCCTGCCTGAGAAGCGTATGGATATCAACGGCCTGCCCATGAACCCTGCAGCCAGAAGCTATCCTGAGGAGTTTATCCAGACCGGTGTTTCTGCCATTGATGGACTGAACACCCTGGTTCGTGGTCAGAAGCTGCCTATTTTCTCAGCATCCGGTCTTCCCCATGCTAACCTGGCTGCCCAGATTGCGCGTCAGGCAAAGGTGCGCGGCACCGACGAGTCATTCGCCGTTGTGTTTGCTGCCATGGGTATCACCTTCGAGGAGGCTAACTTCTTCATGGAGAGCTTCCGTGAGACAGGCGCTATCGACCGAAGCGTCATGTTCATCAACCTGGCAAACGACCCTGCCGTAGAGCGTATCGCGACTCCGCGTATGGCGCTGACAGCAGCAGAGTACCTGGCATTTGAAAAGAACATGCACGTACTGGTTATCCTGACTGATATTACAAACTACGCAGACTCACTGCGTGAGATTTCCGCAGCGCGTAAGGAAGTTCCCGGACGCCGCGGTTATCCCGGATATATGTACACTGACCTGGCTTCCCTGTATGAGAGAGCCGGACGTCAGAAGGGCAAGAACGGTTCCATCACCATGATTCCGATTCTTACCATGCCTGAGGATGATAAGACCCATCCGATTCCTGACCTTACAGGCTACATCACAGAGGGACAGATTATCCTGAGCCGTGAGCTGTACCGTAAGAATGTAACACCTCCAATTGATGTACTGCCATCCTTGTCCCGTCTTAAGGATAAGGGTATCGGCGAAGGCAAGACACGCGCAGACCATGCAGATGTCATGAACCAGCTCTTTGCAGCCTATGCCCGTGGTAAGGACGCAAAGGAACTGATGATTATATTGGGCGAGGCAGCCCTGACTGATATGGATAAGCTGTATGCCAAATTTGCTGACGAGTTCGAGAAGGAGTATGTATCCCAGGGCTATTACGCTGACCGTGATATCGAAGAGACCATGGAAATCGGCTGGAAGCTTCTGCGCATCCTCCCAAGGAGCGAGCTGAAACGTATTAAGGACAAATTCCTTGATTTATATTACGAAGCAAAATAACCGGCAGTCTCAGCCCGGCAGGGAACATGCAGGCGTGCGGCCCGCCGCCATGTGCGGAAAGGACGCGCGCCCCGGTTTCCGGCCGGCAGAAAGGAAGTTGACATAACATGGGTGCAAAACATGTAAATCCCACCCGTATGGAGCTTACCCGCCTTAAGAAAAAGCTGGCGACAGCCATCCGCGGACATAAGCTTCTGAAAGACAAGCGGGATGAATTGATGCGTCAGTTCCTGGACCTGGTGCGTGAGAACAAGGCCCTCCGCGAGAAGGTGGAGGCAGGCATCGCTGCGGCGAACCAGAATTTCGTGCTGGCACGTTCCGGCATGACAGACGAGGCCCTGAACGTAGCCCTGATGGCTCCCAAGCAGGAGGTCTATCTGGAAACTGAGACAAAGAACGTCATGAGTGTGGAGATTCCTGTATTCAAGTATAAGACCAGGACTTCAGACCCTAACGACATCTATTCCTACGGCTTTGCATTTACTTCCAGTGACCTGGATGATGCGGTGAAGAGTCTGGCAGATTTACTGCCTGATATGCTGCGTCTGGCTGAGTGCGAAAAATCCTGCCAGCTCATGGCAGCGGAGATTGAAAAGACCCGCCGCCGTGTAAACGCGCTGGAGCACGTGATGATTCCCGATACCCAGTCAAACATCCGCTATATCACCATGAAGCTGGATGAGAATGAGCGAAGCTCCCAGACAAGGCTTATGAAGGTAAAGGATATGATGCTTGAGGAAGCACACCACTACAGCGAGCGGGAAGTGGTTCCCGTGGTAGATGAGATGTAGCAGGCATCTTCATGAAAGCTTAATAAAACTTTCATAGAAACCCCATAAAGCCGGGTGGACAGAAAATAATAATTATGTTAGAGTAAAACCCAGAGAATGGCACAAGTGGCATTCTCTGGGTTTTTGGGTGCGCCCGGCGGGCGCACGTTCTAACGGGTGAAAGTCCCTGACCCGCCCGGCAGT
>ERZ894236.655-NODE-655-length-36211-cov-68.6599_pt1 | contig 36211 bp, 27 predicted proteins | sample MGYA00380297_ERZ894236 | MGnify/ENA primary metagenome ERZ894236 (study PRJEB32331, sample SAMN06328420) | human gut metagenome | biome: human gut microbiome; feature: stool | host: Homo sapiens | collected 2014-08-04 ... | reverse complement strand
TGGATGAAAATTCTAAAGATACTGTATGGTGGACTTCTGATGAATATAAGAATGACAACCACCCAGCTTCTGAAGAAGCATGGTCTACAGTAAAAGACATCGCACTGAAAGAACTCTCTAATAAGAGACTGTTCGTGGTAGATGCATTCTGCGGAGCTAACAAAGATACTCGTATGGCAATCCGTTTCATCGTTGAGGTTGCTTGGCAGGCTCACTTTGTTACAAACATGTTCATCCAGCCTACAGAAGAAGAATTGAAAGACTTCGAACCAGATTTCGTTGTTTACAATGCTTCCAAAGCAAAAGTTGAGAACTACAAAGAGCTGGGACTTAACTCTGAGACAGCTGTTATGTTCAACATCACAAGCCGCGAGCAGGTTATCGTAAACACATGGTACGGCGGAGAGATGAAAAAAGGTATGTTCTCTATGATGAACTACTACCTGCCACTCAAAGGTATCGCTTCTATGCACTGTTCTGCAAACACAGACATGAATGGAGAGAACACAGCACTCTTCTTCGGTCTTTCAGGAACAGGTAAGACAACACTGTCTACAGATCCAAAACGTCTCCTCATCGGTGATGACGAGCACGGATGGGATGACAACGGAGTATTCAACTTTGAAGGCGGATGCTACGCAAAAGTTATCAACCTTGACAAAGAGTCTGAGCCAGACATCTACAATGCGATCAGACGTGACGCTCTTCTTGAGAACGTAACTCTGGATGCAGAAGGAAAGATCGACTTTGATGACAAGAGCGTAACAGAAAACACTCGTGTATCTTACCCGATCAACCACATCGACAACATTGTACGTCCGGTTTCTTCTGCACCGGCAGCTAAGAACGTAATCTTCCTGTCTGCAGACGCATTCGGAGTACTTCCTCCGGTATCTGTTCTGACACCAGAGCAGGCTGAATACTACTTCCTGTCTGGATTCACAGCAAAACTTGCTGGTACAGAACGTGGAATCACAGAGCCTACACCAACATTCTCTGCTTGCTTCGGACAGGCATTCTTAGAGCTGCATCCTACAAAATATGCAGAAGAGCTTGTTAAGAAGATGGAAGCAAACGGAGCAAAAGCATACCTGGTTAACACAGGATGGAACGGAACAGGAAAACGTATCTCTATCAAAGATACTCGTGGTATCATCGATGCAATCCTGAACGGAGATATCGCAAATGCACCGACTAAGAAGATTCCATTCTTCAACTTTGAAGTTCCAACAGAGCTTCCAGGTGTAGATACAAATATCCTTGACCCACGCGACACATATGCAGATGCTGCTGAGTGGGAAACAAAAGCAAAAGATCTTGCAGAGAGATTTGTGAAGAACTTTGCAAAATACGAAGGAAATGAAGCTGGAAAAGCATTAGTTTCTGCTGGTCCGGAACTGTAATCTGAACATTTACCAAATCAGAGCCAAAGCAAACGCACTTCTGCGTAAGCTTTGGCTCTTTTTATATATTATTTAATCAACACTTTGTCTATAGTATGTCTTATTTGTCTTATTTTTTACCTTTTTATTTTTATTTTTTATACATTATGTCTAAAAACTATTTGACTTTCTTTTATTTCTGTTTTACACTTTATTTATACTTTTTTAATAAACAAAGGACGGGAGAATGTTATGTACAAAGTTTACGAAATCAAACAGCGTGTTTTTGCCGACAATGACATGGAAGCAGATCAGGTTCGTACGGAATTAAAGAACGATCACACATTTCTTTTAAACCTGATGTCTTCCCCGGGCGCCGGCAAAACTACCACCCTCACCAAAACAATTGCGGCTCTCAAGGATGAATTTCGCATCGGCGTTATGGAAGCCGATATCGACAGCGCCGTAGATGCTGAAACCATCCATGCAACCGGAGCCAAAGTCATTCAGCTGCACACCGGGGGAATGTGCCATCTGGATGCAGACATGACCAGACAAGGACTCTCGGAACTCGACACCTCAGATGTAGATCTGGCCATTTTAGAAAATGTGGGCAATCTGGTCTGCCCTGCTGAATTTGACACCGGGGCTGTAAAAAATGCCATGATCTTAAGTGTTCCGGAAGGAGATGACAAACCGCTGAAATACCCGCTGATGTTCCAGGTCTGCCAGTGTCTTCTGATCAATAAAATCGATGTACTTCCTTACTTTGACTTTGATCTGGAGGCATGCAAAGAACGAGTCTGGAAACTGAATCCGAACATGAAGATCATCCCCATCTCTGCCCGCACCGGAGAGGGCATGGATGAATGGATCGCATGGCTGAAAGAAGAAACCCGATCCTGGAATGAAACAAAGGAAAAGGAGTAAAGAAATGAAAGAAGAACGAAAACTGATCCTGAAGCTGGGACAGATGATCACAGACCGTGTGGGAGTCAAAGTCACAGTGGATGATCCCGAATACTGGGGGTTGGCGGAGGTTCTGACGGATGAAATGGCTGAAGTCTGTCTTTCGATGAAGGTCCGAAAACCAATGACTCTGGAACAAATCGCCAAAAAATCCGGAAAAGATCCGAAACGCGTGCAACAATTACTGGATGAGATGGCTGTCATTGGAATGATCGAGTATAATTGGGAAAATGCAGACCGACACAAACAATATATCCTGCCGATGTTTGTACCAGGCTGCGCCGAATTTATGATGATGAATGACAAACAGGTGGAGGAGCACCCCATTCTGGCTGATTTCTTTGAAAATATGTCACGCCTCCCTCTGGAAAAGGTCACCCCTATGGTACCGCCCGGAGGATCCGGAATCGGAATGCATGTCATTCCTGTAGAAAAAGCAATTCCGGCAAAACAGGAATCCGCAAGCGTGGAACATATTTCCCACTGGCTGAAAAAATACCAGGATAAATATGCAGTCGGAGCCTGTTCCTGCCGCCGCCAGCAGCGTGTACGCGGCGAAGGATGCGGTGAGATCGAAGGAGATCTGTGCATCGGTGTCGGGGATATGGCCGATTATCTGGTGGAAACCGGAAAGGGACGCTATGTATCTCAGGAAGAAGTTCTGGAGATCCTGGAGCGTGCCGAACGAAACGGATTTGTCCATCAGATCACAAACATTGACGGAGAAGACAAGATTTTTGCAATCTGTAACTGTGCGCCGGGTGTCTGCAACGCTCTGCGTACCTCACAGTTATTCAACACGCCGAACATGTCCCGCTCTGCGTATCGCGCCCATGTAGAAGCCAGCAAATGTGTAGCCTGCGGACAGTGCGTAGAAGTCTGCCCGGTAGGCGCTGCAAAGCTTGGTCAGAAATTGTGTACAAAACAGGGTGAGATCAGCTATCCGAAAGCGCTCCTTCCCGATACCGAAAAATGGGGACCGGACAAATGGGATCCAGACTATCGGGATCATGCAAAAATCAACTGTTATGACACCGGTACTTCGCCATGTAAAACAGCCTGTCCTGCTCATCTTCCGGTACAGGGCTACATCAAAATGGCTGCAGAAGGCCGTTATCTGGATGCACTGAAGCTGATCAAAACAGAAAATCCATTCCCTGCAGTCTGCGGTGCGATCTGTAACCGCCGCTGTGAAGATGCGTGCACCCGGGCAACTATTGATCAGGCGGTTGCCATTGATGAGATCAAACGTTTTATCGCGGAACAGGAATTAAAAGAAGAAACCCGGTTTGTCCCAATTTGTGAGAATCACGAAGGAAAACAGTTTACACAGAAAATTGCAGTCATCGGCGCAGGACCTGCCGGAATGTCTGCTGCTTATTATCTGCGCACCAAAGGATATCCGGTTACGATTTTTGAGAAAGAATCCCGCCCGGGCGGTATGCTGATGAACGGAATCCCTTCATTCCGTCTGGAAAAATCTGTGATCGAAGCAGAAATCGATATTTTAAAACAAATGGGAATCGAATTTTGCTGCGGCGTAGAAGTTGGAAAAGATCTCACCATCCCACAGCTTCGTGCACAGGGCTATCAAGCATTCTATGTTGCGATTGGCGCTCAGGGAGGCCGAAAAACTGGTATTCCGGGAGAAGACGCCAAAGGAGTGACAACCGGTGTAGACTTCCTTCGAGAAGCAAACTTACACGAAGATTCCATTCATCTAAGCGGACGCACGGTTGTGATCGGAGGGGGAAATGTTGCCATAGATGTAGCAAGAACTGCTCTTCGTGCCGGAAGTGATCTGGTTTCCATGTATTGTCTGGAATCGGAAGCAGAGATGCCTGCTGCCAAAGACGAGGTGGAAGAAGCACGGGAAGAAGACATCCAGATTCAGTGCGGATGGGGGCCAAAAGAAATCCTGACAGAAAACGGCAGCGTAACTGGTGTGGTATTCAAAAAATGTGTGTCTGTATTCGATGAAAATCACCGGTTCGCTCCGGTCTATGATGAAAATGCCTGCATCACCGTGGAATGTGAACATGTGCTGCTCTCCATCGGACAGACGATTCTTTGGGGAGATCTTCTCAAAGACACAAAAGTGGAACTTCGTCCAAACCAGACCGCACAGGCAGATCCTGTGACCTACCAGACTGCAGAACCTGATATTTTTGTAGGAGGCGATGTCTTTACCGGACCAAAATTCGCCATTGATGCGATTGCTGCCGGAAAACAGGGCTGTGTATCCATCCATCGCTTTGTACATAAAGGCCACTCTCTGACACTGGGACGCGATCTTCGTCAGTTTGTAGAACTGGACAAAGAGAACATTGAACTGGAAGAGTTTGACACTGCAAAACGACAGATTCCAGGCAAAAAAGCCGGAATTGCCAAAGAAACCTTCCGGGATCTTCGTTCTTCCCTGACCGAAGACCAGGTAAAAACAGAAGCCGGCCGCTGTCTCGGATGCGGCGCTTCCATTGTGGATGAAAACAAATGCATCGGTTGTGGACTTTGTACCACAAAATGTGAATTTGATGCCATTCATTTAAGCCGGGATCTTCCGGAAGCAAGCCGGATGCGCACTGCGGAAGACAAACTGAAGGGAATCCTTCCTTATGCTGCCAAACGTGCCATTAAGATCAAACTCAAGAAAAAATCATAAAGGAATCGATCATGCATGAGTTAGGAATTATTGTCCATATCACAAAAACACTTCAACACGTTGCTGTTGAAAACCATTTAACTGAAATCGGTTCTGTCACTCTGGAAATCGGGGAAGTCAGCACGATCGTCCCCGATTACCTGACAGACTGCTGGAAATACTACCGCAAAAAATTTCCACTGATCGAGCATTCAGAACTCAAAATTGAAATGCTTCCTGCCTCCACTTACTGCGAGGACTGCCGCCAGACTTACCCTACTGTAGAGTTTGGCAGGCAGTGCCCGCACTGCAAAAGCTGGAACACCTATCTTGTATGCGGGGACGAATGCAATATCAAGGAAATTGAAGCACAATAAAGGAATGAAAAGAGGAAAATACAATGTTATTTCATGTTTACGGGGAAAATGCCCTGCCACAGTGGATCGCCATGCTTGGCGTACTCGCTGCACTGATTTTATTAAACGAAGTTGCCAGACGGACCAAAGCCGGCGGAATCCTGATGTTTTTTGTCATCCCGGCCATTTTAACCGTCTATTTTGTCGCCATTGCCATCGGAGCCAAAACAGGAGCCTCCTGGGCGCTCAATAACCAGACTTACCTGTATATGAACGGCTGGTTCCACTATGCGAAGCTCTACGCCGCCCTGGCCGGATGTATCGGATTTATGATGATCAAATACGAATGGGGAATCGGAAAAGCACACTGGTTCAAAGCCTATCCATTTGCCATCGTTGCCATCAACATCCTAATCGCGGTTGCCAGCGACTTTGAATCTGCCATCAACGGATGGTATTCCTGGTGGCTGTCCTCAGAGGATGTCTGGCTGTACGGCGGATGGCATAACGTATTTAACGGAATTGCCGGAATCATCAATATTTTATGTATGACCGGATGGTGGGCAGTCTACGCATCCAAAGACAAAAAAGATATGATCTGGCCGGATATGATCTGGGTATACATTCTGGTTTATGACGTATGGAATTTTGCCTACACTTACAACTGTCTGCCGACCCACTCCTGGTTCTGCGGAGTTGCGCTTCTGCTTGCACCGACGATTGCCGCGCTTCTCTGGAACAAAGGCGGATGGATCATGAACCGCGCCAACACACTCTGTATCTGGTGTATGTTTGCCCAGGTATTCCCGCTCTTCCAGGAGACGTTCGCAGATGGAACCCAGGTGTTCCCATGGGCGACACTTCCAAAGCTGTATGCTGACGGTACCTTAAATGGAATCACAGCCGGCGGAAATGCCAATGCAGATCCAACCATGATGACGATCATCAGTCTTCTGGCGCTGGTCGTAAACATTGCTGCACTGATCTACATTATCAGAACTGCAAGAAAGAAGAAAAAGAATCCTTATAAAGAAGAAATCTTTACAGACTTCAAATATTATAAAGATGCAGCTGCAAGAGCCGAGATCAAATAAAAACACCGTCCCGCAAAGGCCTTTTCAGACGTTTGCGGGACGATTTTTATTCCCCTTTTCCTAACATTGTTTGAATCTTCCTTACCATGTTCCGGTATGCCTCTTCTTCCCTCAGCCCGGCATACGCCTCTTCTGTTTCCAGGATCCACAGCAGATTTTCCAACAGATATTCTTTTTTTAAGGAAGTGCCTTCTGTCCATTCCAGCTTGTCAAAATAAACCGGAACTTCTCCTTTTTCATTCTCTGCCAGTTTGATATAGGAATCCACCAGCTGCTCCATCTCCGCAAGCGCCTTCTCTTTCTCCCCCTGCTTTACCAGAATATCCACTCTCATCTGCAGGATCATGGCATTTGTCCCGCCGGACGCCCCTTTCTCAAACAGCGTTTCCAATGCCTGTGCCGTATCCAGAAATTGAAAGACTTTTTCGTAATCCTCTTCTTTTCCCGCAATCTTTGCAAGACTGATCAGCGACAGCCCTGCATCCCGGATTTCTTCATACAGACAGCGCTGTGTCAGTTTTTCGGATTCTTCCAGTTTTCCCATCTGATACAAAATGCTGGATTTCATGCTTCTCGCATCAAAATCCGGCTGTGGCAGCTTCTCCACTGCCTCCAGACCTTTTTCATATTCCTCATTCATACAGTATAATCCGGACAGAACATACCAGGCTGCCTCTGAAATTTCTTTCTTTTCACTTGCCGTGCTCTCTTCAAACAACACAATACTTCGCTCCATCTGCTGCTTCACCAGATCTTCCTGAAAACTTGCTCCTGCATACTGCATATATGTGGAAGCCACCCGAAATTTCAAAAACAGATCAGTTGGAAACTCCTGAAGGAGCTTTTCGCAATACTGACAGCCTTCTTCCCACTTGCGTTTTGCAAACAAGGCATCCGCCTGTTCCATTCGTTTCATACACTCTTCTTCTGTCATTCGTTCCTGAAAGTCCAAAAGCACATCCACACTGACGCCAAGCACTCTGGCAAGAGGGCTTAAAATCGTAATATCCGGATATGTCGTGTCTGTCTCCCATTTAGACACTGCAGCTGCCGAAATGTTCAGCGCTCCTGCCACCTGCTCCTGTGTCAGCCCTTTTTCTCTTCTCAGCTCCTGAATTCGTTTTCCAATTTTCAATTCCATCCATGGCACCTCGCTTTTCTCTGATCTTTTGCTGCTTTTATTGTATCAAAGAAAAGAAAACTCTCCAATGGACGGAGAGTTAACTTTTACTGTCAGTTTTTTAACTATTTGTTATGTTTTACAAAAATGCCTTTAATTCTTTCATCAGCTGTTCCTCCATATGGATCAGCTTTTTCGCAAGAGAACGACTTTCTGCAGATGCCTGCTCATACTGATTGAGAAATTTCCCAATGGACTGGATTCCCATATTGCAGCCATCCATCAGAAGTTTGGCAATCTGAGAACTGTCATCATGAAGCATCAGTTTCATCTCCGTCGTGATCCTGGAAAATACTGTTGCAGTTGACTTCGGTTCCATCTCTTGTTCCCCATTTTTTTCCAGCTGCTTTCCGATTTCCTCTTCCAGCGCTTTGTGTTTCTTATTGTAGGTATTCAACAGCTGATGCATTTTTTCCTCTTTCACAAAATCCCGCACCTGATCCAGGCTGTTGATCGCCATCTTGCATCCACTGCTGCATTCTCTTAATAAACACACGGTTTGTTTGTCCATAGTTTCTCCCCACTTTCTGACAAAATTATAAGATATATTTTCTATTTTGCCCAAAATTGAGGATTCTATCCCCTTATCTTACAACAGCACGTCTGATCTTCGGCCCAATCATACAGGCAATTGCAATCTTGACCAGATCTCCCGGAATATATGGAAACACGCCGACTCCAAGTCCTGCCACAAATCCGATGTGTAACTGTATGGACAGCCAGATTGTACCAAACATATAACATACTGCCGTTCCAAGTATCATTCCAAGAATGGCAAACGATAATTTTCCCTGAAAATGTTCTACAAAAAGTCCTGCGATCAAGGTCAGAAACAGAAATCCAACCAGATAACCGCCTGTTGGCCCTGCCACCTTTGCAGGTCCGCCGCTGAATCCGGAAAAAACCGGAAGTCCAACCAGTCCGATCAAGAGATAAATCACATAACTGATCATACTAAATTTTGTTCCAAGCACAAAAATAGAAAAATATAAGACCAGGTTTGTAAAAGAAATAGGAACCGGACTAAATGGAAGCGGGAGGCTAAGTGGACCTAAAATGCAAGTCAGCGCCGTCATCAGCGCAATCAGTGTCATTTGTTTTGTTGTCAGAAATTTTGCTTTTGTTTCCATAGATATACTTCTCCTTCTTTTCACTCTTGCTCCAGTATACAAAATGCCTCTTTTATTGTCAACCTAGTATTTTTACTGGTTAACATTATTTTTGATTATTTACTACTCTTCCGGTGTATGCTAAAATAAATCCCTCATTATCATACAACTTAGGAGAATTGCATTTATGAATCAAACACAACGAATTTTTTTACGCATTTTTAAAATTGCAGCTGCCGCATCCGCAGGTTCTTTTCTTGCCATGATGCTGCGCCTTGCCACTCCGACTTCCGCAGGTATCATTGCCATCTTAAGTTTACAGAATACCAGACGGGAAACGTTTTCTCTTGTTGTAAAACGTATTCTGTCATTCTTTCCTGCCATGGCTGTGGCGCTGACTGTATTTTCTCTGATGGGATACCGGATTTTCTCCATTTTTATCTATCTGGTCCTGTTCGCTGCAATCTGTGAATTATTTTCTCTGCAAAACACACTGGTTTCGAACACGGTGCTGGTGCTGCATCTGTTCACCGCACAGTCTGCACACCCCAGTCTTCTGCTCAACGAACTGCTTCTGCTTCTGATTGGAACAGCCTGCGGCATTCTGATGAATCTGTATATGCCTGGAAATTCCGCCAGAATCCGCCAGGCACAGGCAAGATCTGAACAGATCTTCCGAGAAACCTTCCATCGGATCGCCCAGGATCTTGTGATGGATAAGCAGCTTGCATGTACCTTTTTTGATCTTTCCCCACTAGATCTGATTTTGGAGAAACTGGAAAAAGAAGCCTGGGAAAACCGCGGAAACACGCTTCTCTCTGATGAACAGTATTTTGTCAAATATGTTGAAATGCGGAAGCATCAAAAAGCAGTAGTCGAAAAACTCTGTCAGAACATACGGCTTCTTCACGGTGTTCCCTCACAGGCACATACCATTTCCCGTTTCATCCGCGATATCAGTGTGAAATTTCACGAATCAAACAATACGAAAGAGCTCATGCAACAGCTCTCATGCATACAGACCTCCATGCAGAAAGAACCTCTTCCCTCCACAAGGGCCGAGTTTGAAAACCGGGCAGTCCTTTACCGGATTCTTTATGATCTGGAAGAATTGATCACCATCAAAAAACGTTTTATTGAAACCCTGACTCCGGAAGAAATCTCCCGCTTCTGGAACACAGATACACCTGGAAACTGCTAGCGATAATAGCAGTTTCCGCTGCATCCGCCGGGAAACACTTCTGCTTTCATCTGCTTTTGAAACTCTTCTTTTGTTCCTGCAGTTTCTAACATTTCCAGCGCTCTCTTTACCTGCCTGATATCCTGCAGCATGGACTCTGTATGGTTTCCTCTTCCGACTACCTTCAGATGCGTAATTTTGCTCTCCCGCAATTCAAACAGCGCGCACAATCCACACCCGCTCACTCCTGTCAGAAAGTTTTCCACATCTAGCCCCGGTTCTGCCTGTTCCACTGTTCGTAACTTTTGCAGCATTGCTTCCAACTCCCGGGACTCTTTCTGTCTGATCGGCCCCAGCCGATATGGGGTCTGACAGAGATGTCCCAGTTCGTCGCAATGCAGGGAATTACAAAACGCCCCGCTGAAATGGCACTGTTCATTTAGCACAAATGCTTCATATTCGATGTTCTGTTTTAAATGGGAAATGCAGGACTTCATCTCTTCTGTCGTATTCTTCCGGTGAAAGATGACCCGGCGGATCTTCATTTCCTCTAAAAACTCTGTCATCTGGCTGTTGACCTCACCAAACTCGCCGCTCAAATGAATCTGACATGGCAGGCCCTGCTGCCGGACATACACCATCAAAGCCGGATCTGCCACAATCATCGTATCAAATCCTGCCCGGCAGCACTGTTCCATGATTTCTCCCACAACCGGATATTGTTCCGGCGTATACGACAGCGCATTGAATGTAAGTGCAACCGGCATTTGATATTCTTGTCTCATACTGCCTAAAATCTTCAATTCTTCATAGGAACCGATCTGAACATTATAAGCCCGCACTTCTCTTCTGTTCAGCGGATTTAAAATCCCGTATTTTTCTGCCCAGGAAAACGGTACATACCCACAAAAACATTCATCCGCTCCTGCCTCTGCAAAAAGCGGATAATCGTCCACACTTCCAAGTCCTGCTGTAATTTTCATCCTTTGTTCCTTTCTACATGAGGTTTACCACAATCCGGTCAATCCCCTGTCTGATATACTGATTTAAATACTCCATGTCCTCCAGACTCTGTCTGTCAAACCCGAATAAAGTATTATATTGTCCAAACATCTCCAGATGCTTTGGATATAAAAATGCCAGTTCTCTGCAATACTGCGGACACTTATCAATGACTTTTTGCTTTCCCCGGTCTCCAGATACAGCCTTTGCATACAAGGTACAAAATTGTGCCGTATTGGTCTGAAAAAAGGGAAGATGCAGGCTGTGCCGCCCCTGAGGAACCACAAATTCATGTCCGCAGACTTCCAATTCATAACGTTGGATCTGCTGTTGTTCTTCTAAATATTTCTGATAAAATCTGCTGTTTATATTCGTCTCCCGAAAACACGCGGTATCTATTTTCAGATACCTGAGACGGTTATCCTTTTTCCAGCGGCTAAACAAAATTCCCAGATTGATGTTGACAGAAATCCCTGCCTGCCGTTTCCATTTTTGAAGCAAATACAGAGTTCCCCAATCATTGACCACCATTTCATCTGGAAGGCATTCCTCCTGCGTTTCCAAAAATTCCAGACAGTCCATAACCCCATCGATCTGCCCCTCTTTGATCCAGGGAAAGGTCAGCGTCACGGCTCTTTGTTCCCGTTTTGCTTTTTTTAACATTTCCGCCAACATTTCTTTTTGAGGACATAGATGTGGACAGAAGGTATTTCCGATATAAAGCCGTTTTATTTTCTTTTTCGCCAGTGGATGAAACTGCAGACCTCTTGCTTCCCAATACCTTTTTTCATACTCTTCTGTGGATTTCTGCAGCCATTCTTCGTATAACTGCGGGGTATCCAGCTCCAGCGCTATCTCCACTCTGTCAGACAGTTCCTGCCCTTTGGCTTTTCCTGCGGCTTCGTGGAACCATTCCTCTTTCTGCATCTCCAGAGATTCTGCGTACTCTTCATCCAGATGAACCGGATAGTCCGTATAAGCCGCTGCCACTTCGCCATCCGTTTCTGTCATCTTCAAAGTAATATAGTTCCAGTAATCAGACACTAAATGCTGCACACATTGCTGATATTCTTTTTCTTCTGCCCGCACCGTATATTCCGTAAAAAATCTTTTTTCTTCCACCATTTGGATCCGATTGCCCAAAATCCGGATTTCCCGGTAGCAATGCTCACGTTCCACAAAAAACTGCAGCCGGATTTCCCGAATATTCTCTTTCTTCTCTGCCATCCGAAACTGAAATCCATTTTCTCCGAGCTGTGTAATCCTCACTTCCTGTCCATCCACAATTCCCGCCAACAGACCATAGGGAATCATGGACACCCCATTTTTAATCTGCATTCTGTCCCCTCTCTTTTCCACGAAATCCAGGCTGTGCAAGCACAAGTTCCAAAAATGCTTTCATCTGTGGCGTCCTCCATTTGTTTTTGTGATACAACAGTTGATGGTACATATTTACTTTTGGAAGATCTGTCCGGATCTCAAACAGTGTTTCTTTTTCCATTTCCTGTTTTACTGTAAATTCCGGAAGAAAAGAAACTCCCATCCCTCTCTTTAACAATTTGATGATGGTTTCCGTGTTTCCAATCTCCAATATCGGTGCAATCTCTATCTCCTGTTCCGAAAGCATCTGTTCCAGTTCATAGCGATAAGCTGCGCCTGTCTCGGTCAGAAGAAATGCTTCCCGGGAGAGTTCTCGGATCTCATATGGAGTTCTTCTGACTGCCAGTTCCCGGTTGGCTGTCACAAACACGATATCCTCGATTCGTTCGGCCGCACATGTCCACTGGGAACTGTAAATTTTCTTATCCAATGTAAAAATCAGATCAATCTCATCACTTTTTGCCAGATCCATCAAATCTTCTGTAGCACCGGACTTAATAACGACCTCCACTTCCGGATACATTCTGTGATACGTAAGCAGTAACTGCGGAAGCAGCGCAGTACAGGTAGATTCCACTCCCCCAAGCTTCAGCTTGCCCTTTGGCACATGATCCTCTCTTGCAAATGTCAACGCTTCATTGGTCACCCGCATGATCTCGCTTGCATGTAAAATAAACTCCTGTCCTTTTTCTGTCAGATACACCCGCTTTCCGATTCGTTCAAATAATTGTGTCCCCAGCTCCTTTTCCAACTGCTGGATCTGAATCGTCACTGCTGACTGAGAATACCCCAGCTGCTCTGCTGCTTTGGAAAAATTCTGAGTACCTGCCACTTTTAAAAATGTCAAAATATTTCTGATCTCCATCTGGCTCTCCTTATCAATACTTTTCATATATAATATGAAATCTATGAATTTTACATATATATAAATTTAGTGTAGACTATCAGACGAAATGAGTCAAGTAATCGAAAAAAGAGAGGAATATTTTTATGATCGGAAGCGAATATATTTTAAACAGTACCCAGTTAGAAGACGCCATCAAATCTTTTGTCCATAATTTCTGTGCAGAAAAACACAAAATCCACGAACAGCCTGTTGTAGTGGACACAGATGAACACCAGGAAGAAAAGATCAAGCAAATTGGCATTCCAGAGAAGGGACGCCCTGTAAACGAAGTCGTTTCTGAAATGATGAATGAAGTGTACCGCTATCGCGGTGATGCCAACCATCCACGTTTCTTCAGTTTTGTTCCTGGACCTGCGTCTTCCGTTTCCTGGCTGGGAGATATCATGACTTCTGCCTACAATATTCACGCCGGCGGAAGCAAGCTGGCTCCTATGGTCAACTGTATCGAACAGGAAGTATTAAAATGGCTGGCAAAACAAGTCGGATTTACAGAAAATCCAGGCGGTGTCTTTGTAAGCGGCGGTTCTATGGCAAATATTACTGCCCTGACTGCCGCCCGCGACAACAAACTGACCGACATCAACCTGCACCTTGGCACTGCCTATATCTCCGATCAGACGCACAGTTCTGTGGCAAAAGGTCTGCGCATTATCGGAATCACTGATAACCGGATCCGCAGGATTCCGACAAACGACAAATTCCAGATGAATATAACGAAACTGCAGGAAGCCATTGAATCCGATAAAAAATCTGGCTATATCCCGTTTGTTGTGATTGGTACCGCCGGAACTACAAACACCGGAAGTGTCGATCCTCTTCCGGAAATTTCAGCACTTTGTAAAAAATATAATCTATGGTTCCACATTGACGGAGCATATGGAGCTTCTGTACTGTTAAGCCCGAAATACAAATCTTTGTTAAACGGAACCGAACTTGCAGACAGCATCAGCTGGGATGCCCACAAATGGCTGTTCCAGACTTATGGATGCGCCATGGTCCTTGTGAAAGATATCCGCAATCTATTCCACAGTTTCCATGTCAATCCGGAATATTTAAAAGATCTGGAAAACGACATCGAGAATGTCAATACCTGGGATATTGGAATGGAACTGACCCGCCCTGCCCGAGGCTTAAAACTCTGGCTGACTCTCCAGGTTCTGGGAAGCGATCTGATCGGCTCTGCCATTGAACATGGCTTCCAGCTGGCAGTCTGGGCCGAAGAAGCATTAAAAGGAAAACAAGACTGGGAGATCGTCTCTCCGGCACAGATGGCCATGATCAACTTCCGCTATGCCCCGGACGACCTGACCAAAGAAGAGCAAGATCTTTTAAATGAACAAATATCCTGCAAAATCCTTGACAGCGGCTATGCAGCTATTTTTACCACCGTACTTAACGGAAAGACCGTACTTCGGATCTGCGCCATCCACCCGGAAGCAACGCAGGAAGATATGCAACATACCATCGATCTGCTGGATCAGTATGGCCGGGAACTTTATGAGGAGATGAAACAGGCTTAATAAAAAACCATGAGTACTTGTGAAATAAAACTTCACATACTCATGGTTTTTTTCATCCATTTATCTCTTCACGAAGTATTCTTCATACCACACAAGAAATGTATAGATTGTCCACACTTTTCTCCAGTTATCTGAATTACCGCCGATATAATCCTCAAAAATGGCATTGATCTCATCCAGGTTGAAGAATTTTGCCGCCATGTTGCTGTGGAACTTGTCGCGCACATCCTGATTGTAACGCTCATCTGCCATCCAGATCCGAATCGGCACGATGAATCCCAGCTTCTTGCGGAATGCAATTTCTTCCGGCAGTACTTTTGCCGCTGCCGTACGGAATGCCACTTTGTTCTGTTCCTCGTTGACTTTATATCTGGACGGCATTCTGGACGCAATGCTGAAAATTCTGGTATCCGTCAGCGGCATACGCACTTCCAACCCGGCTGCCCGGCTCATCTTGTCTACATTCAGATAAATATCTCCTTCCAGCCAGATCTGAATATCCACGTTGGACATCTTGCTCAATGGATCTAATCCTTCTGTCTCCTCATAAATACTTCTCACTAATTCGATCGGCAATACGTCCGGATCATAGTGCTTCAGGATTTTCTGTTTTTCATCTTCTTTCATAATATTGGTATTTCCAACATAGAAGTTCTTCAGATTCTCTCCATAACGCTCTGCATTGCGGTACATATTGTAACCGCCAAAAAATTCATCCGCTCCCTCTCCAGAATAACAGATCTTCGTATGCTTTGCAGTTTCCCGGCATCCAAGCGCAAAGGCAATGGCAGATGCATCTCCCAGCGGCTGCTCCATATTGTACATCACATACGGAACAATGCTGAAATACTCTTCCGGCGTAATCACACAGCGCTGGCTCTCTCTTCCCAGAATCTCGGCTGTCTGCTTCGCAAGCCCGGATTCGTCAAACCTTTCTTCCTCGTATCCACAGGAGTCTGTTTTCTGTACATCGGACATCGCCAGTACATAGGAAGAGTCTACTCCACCTGACAAGAAAGATTCTGCATATTCGCTCTCTTCTTTCACCTCTGGCATAATCTCCGCCAGAGTATTATGGATCTCATCTGCCCATTCTTCCAGTGTTCTGCTCTCGTCCGGATGAAATTCCGGCTTCCAGTAACGGGTAATTGTCAGCTTTCCGTCTTTCCAGATCAGATAACGTCCCGGAAGCAGTTTTTTCACTCCTTTAAAAAATGTCATCTCTCCTGCCACATATGTCAGACTTAAATATAACTGCAGCATCTCTTCATTCAACTCTTTTACGAATCCCGGCTGCTCCATAATCTGACGGATGGTTGTCCCATACAGCAGCTTTCCGTCTGCTGTCTCATAATAATAAAACGGCTTTGTACCAAACTGATCTCTCAGACAGAACAACTCTTCTTTTTCATCATCCCACAGCGCAAAGGCAAACATACCATGCATGTGATCTGCCATTTCACTTCCCCATGTCTCATAAGCTTTGATCAGGATCTGCTCTTCTCTTTCCTCTCTGGATAAAGAATGATCGATTCCAAGTCTCTCGCAAAGCGCTGACCAGTTTCGAATGTGTCCACTGTATTCTTTCACGTTTATCATGTGTATACCCTCTTTTCTTATAAATTCAATAATAAGAATGCAGAATCGGCCTGATATCGATTCTGATTTTCTGGTTCTCGTTTAGTTTACCACGATATGAACGATTCAGCTATGCTTTTTTCTGAATTACTGCACAAGTTCCTGAGCCTGAATCCAAAAAGGGACTTGCCACCAGGCAAATCCCTTTTTTCTAACGTCTTGCATCTTTCATAATCTGCACTGCCGCTGCACCATTTCCTGTCATCAGTGCAGAACTTGCAGCAAAATACTCTGCATTATCCAAAATGTAATTTTTAAACCGTTCTATCCATGTTGCTTTTTTATTTACCTTTGTATTATTCATTGTTACTGTACGGTTGTTTGAAATAGCTACTGTACTCATATTGACCTCTCCTTTTTATCATCTATATCATATATCTTCTTTGTTTTCTTTTTACACATCCTATTTTATTCTTGTTTTCATATGGAAACCAGTGCTATAATTAACCTGTTTTACAACGATATTGACATTTTATTCAAACTATAAAAGGAGTTTTTATGGCTAAAGTTTACCATGAAGCATTGCATCCACTTGGCAATCTTGGAATCCAGGTCTCTATGGCGGCTCTGGAAAATCCACATATTCCTGCCCACTGGCATGAAGCAATGGAAATTTTATTTTGTTTAAATGGATCCATTACCATCCATGTAGAGCAGGAAATTCTCTCGCTCTCCCGAAATCAACTGATTGTCTTTGACTCGAAAGAGGTACATTCCATTCATTCTGATTCGAATTTATATATGTTTTTGTGTATCCATGTCGATAAAAAACAGCTTTCCATTTATTGTCCGGATTTTGAATTGTATCGGATCCGATGCCGTCCTATACCACTTGATAATCCCAAATCCACACAATACATCCATCTGTGCCAGCTTGCCCACAGTATGACCCGTACAAATGTAACAAACGAAAGCACCAGTGCTATGCGTTCCGACGGCACAGCTTTACTGATGCTTGCTGATTTGATTCGATATTTTTCTGTATACTCCCTCCCGGAAATGACTGCAGCTCCCGATCCTTCTAATGATACGATCCGGGAAATCATTACTTACGTCAATGAGCATTACACGGAAAAACTTTCTCTGGATGATGTTTCTGCCCGTGTTGGCTTCAGCCGGGAATACTTCTGCCGTTTTTTTAAACAGCATATGGGGATCACCTTTCTGCGCTACTTAAATGAAGTCCGTATTTCTCACGCCGGACGCCTCCTTACCAGTACCAGTCTTTCTATATCTGAGGTCATGAATGAAAGTGGTTTTACAAATCAAACCCTTTTCAACCGACTTTTTAAAGAAATCTACGGTGCTTCTCCACGGCAGATACGCAGCAGTGCAGCGAAAGACCATTCTTTATAATCTTTCGCTGCACCATGCGGTTTTCTTTCTTACTCAAAATCAATCGACTTTCCTGTACGTCCGGATTCACGAACCGCATCCATAAGTTTTAGGATACGTCGTACTTCTGAAATTTTTACCAGAAATTCTTCTTCTCCGTGATATGCTCTCACATAGTTTTCAAAATAATTTCTATGCTCTGTATTCACTTGTGGAAGTGGTTCTGTAACAATCCTTCCCTCTGGTGCCGGTCCAAAAGATCTGGTCGGTCCGGCTGCTGTCATGGTTCTTTTTCCTCCTACATTTGTCAGCAAACTTGTTGTACGGACAATCTTGCCTTCCGGGAAAAAACCATCCACATATGCGGTTCCTTTATTTCCTGCTACAAACCAATGCCGCTCAAACCATTTATCCTGAACCTTATCGGCCAGATAATATGTACCAAGCTCTACGGTAGCCGTCACATCATTGTCAAACCGGAGCATAATGTGAAAATAATCGTCTACTTCTGTATTGATCACATTGCGGATATCTGCAAATACAGATTTTAATTTTACTCCCGGGAACATCCAACATACCTGATCCAGAAGGTGTACGCCCCAGTCATACAGCATACCGCCCCCTTCACTGATCAGTACATGCCAGTCATGCATATTTCCATTGAATCCGTACAACTGATTTTTAATCGAATATACCTTTCCTAACGTACCAGAATCGTATACTTCTTTGGCAATCCGAAAATCTGGATCATATCTGCGCTGCTGATGAACGGTAAATTTCACTCCATTTTCTCTGACTGCCCGTTCCATGTCATCCAACTCTTCCAAACTCATAGCAACCGGCTTTTCACAGATAATGTCTTTTTTTGCAGCTGCTGCCTGAAGTACAAGATCATGATGCTGATTATTATTTGCGGCAATGATGACTACGTCCACTTCTGGATCTGCAAACAGTTCTTCATTATCCGCATATCTCTTAATTCCTTCCTTTACGTCCTCAAGCTGTTTGGGATCCCTGTCTGAAATTCCCACCAGCTTGATTCCCGGAAAATCACTGAGCATTTTTTCATGCTCATGTCCCATAAATCCATGCCCTATGATCGCAATACGAATATCTTCTGCCATTTTTTGCTCCTCCATTTTTTCTTTATTCCGGTTTGTATTCATCAAAATCATACTGAATCGTACCAAATGGTGTTTCCTGTTCACGAAGTGCAATTGATTTTGACATCGCTTTGATCTCATCTGCTGTTACACTGCGTCCAAGTTCGCTGGAAAGTACCACACCTTCGGAAAGAAACGCCGTCTGCATTGCAATATATGGAGAATCGATTCTTGTTGCATCATCCAGTTCTCCTCTTAAATAAGAGTACCACTGCAGCTGATTATCGTTATATTTTTCCATTTCCGGATGCAGCATCAGCTCCTGCTGTCCTGTGATATCACCGATCGCACAATTTAACTTGTTTTCAAAGAGGTTCCCATCTTCATCAACTCCAAACCACTCCAGTTTTGGGTTCTGAAGCGCACCGCCTCCTACAATCGAACCTCCTTCCGGAACAGCCAGAGGACCTCCTGTTGTATCTACATCTAAAAATTTCAATCCACCATTCGAACCTGCAATAAAGCTTGTTCCGATATCATCCATATGCATTGCCCAGTCTTCATAAATGTCCATGGAAAGTCCGCCTTTAAATCTTGCAAGACCAACACCAAGATCTTCTACCGGTGCAGTACGGTTTGTGATCTTGTCAATTCTTTTATCTGTCCAATAATCACAGGACTGCATACCATATACACTTTCCAGCTCCGGCATGCCAAGTACATAAAGCATCTGCGCCAGATGATAGATTCCAAGATCAAACAGTGGTCCATGCACACCAACTTTTGGATTGATGAAATCTGGACTAAAAAACGGCATATCGTAACCGGGACGTCCCTGACGTCTGTGTCCAACACTTCTTGCATGATAAATCTTACCCAGTTTTCCTTCTTCGATCATTTTCTTTGCAATACGTGTCTGCGGATTGTAAATGGAACTGATCTGCACTGCCAGTTTCTTGCCGTATTTTTTCTGTGCATCATACAGAATTTTTGCATCTGCATAGCTTGCTGCCATTGGTTTTTCTGAGTAACAGTCAAAACCAGCTGCCATAACCGCAGTTGCTACAGAAGTATGGAGGTTATTATGTACACATACTTCTACTTCATCAATGTCATCCCTTTTTAACATCTCACGAAAATCCTGGTAAAGATTTTCTTCCGGAATCCCATATTTTTTTCCGAATGCTTCCAGTTTTTCCTTATCAATTTCTGCTGCTGCCACAACTTTGAGCGCCTGTCCTCTTTTTTTCAGATTCTCAATGACTGTCATATGTCTGTGTGAGATCATCCCTGTTCCAATAATCGCAATTCTGATTTCCTTCATAATCGTTTTGTCTCCTTTTTTTATCTATTAAATATTTCTGCTGTTACCATCCAAGAATCTTCAAATATTCCCGGCTTCTTCTCGCACACTCCAGCGGTTCCATATCATAGTGTTCATCCTGCTCTACGATCACCCATTTTGCATGTGCATCAATCGCCGCTTCCAGAACCGGTTCCCATACCATTTGTCCAAATCCTACCGGACGGAATCCGAAATATCCGGTGTCTCCTTCTTCCTCTTCTGTATCAATCCCGATGAGCTTATACATATTTCTAACCTCACCTTTTTTGATATAATCTTTCAAATGTACAACAGGGATGCGATCTGTATACTTATGAACAAATTCCGGAGCCTCTCCTGTTGCCACATCACACCAGCAAGTGTCAAGTTCTGACATCAAATTGTCGTGAGGAATTGCATCAAACATTGCATCATATCCCCACTGGCCATCCGGAAGTTTCACAAATTCAAAATCATGGTTGTGATACAGGAACGTCATCCCGGCATCATGAATTTTTTGTCCCACTTCATTTAGCAATGGGAGAAATTTTTGAAATCCTTCTGGATTCACCGGGCGATATTCCTCTGCCATATAAGGCATTACCAGATATTTCACACCGATTACTGCATAGTCCTTCAAGATCTGATCCAGATTTTCCATCATTTCTGCAAACGCCACATGTGCACTGATTGGAACCAAGCCTACTTCCTCTAAAACTTGTTTGACATACTCTGGCTCTAAACCATACAAACCAGCCAATTCTACTCCGTCATACCCTAAGTCTTTTACACTTTGCATCACACTTTTAAAGTTCTCAGGCGTATCCTCTAAAAGGTCTCTCAATCCATAAACCTGAATTCCAACTGGAAGTTTCTTACTCATTTTTTGTCCTCGCTTTCTTTCCTTGTTTTATGATTCTGTTTTATTACTCATCTGTTTCTTTCTGACTATATAGTACTGCTTTTGACCTGAAAATTATTTTCCTCAGTTTCGCTTTTCTTGAAGTTTTTTGCACAATATTCCCACTCTGAGAAGGCCTGTGCAACAGATGAGTTCTATTTGTTGCACAACATTTAAAAAAAATCCCGTCTGATCATCTCATCAGACAGGATTTTTTATCGTGCAAATCATGCACTTTATACAATCAAAAGTTTTCTTTCATTGACGTGATGCCCGAATTCCGGCATAAATACCATACTCTCCTGATCCGGATCAAGATGTGACTGGATAATCGGAGGCATGTAAGAAGATGTAAAACAAAAACCGTATTTCAGATTATGATATCCCTGTGCCAGTCCGCCTGCTTTTTTTACCTTCAAGACTGCCGGTGTTGTTACAGACCAGTGTGTCTGGAAATCCTGCGCCATCTCTTCATTTGTAAAATCTTCTCCTTTGATATTCCATATAATCTGATCTTTTTCTATCTTCTCTCCGTCGATATAGAGCGTACCCGGGCGAATCTGTGAAAGGAAAATTCCTCTGTAATAAGGCAGACGCACTTTAAACTGAAAGCCCGTTACATTTCCCTGTTCATCTTTGATATTTCTGAATCCAACGGATTGAATCACCTGTTTTTCCATAATGCAATATCCTCCTTAATCCCCTAACAAATTTTTCAGCATAATATGCTGTTTTCTCAGAGTCTGACCTACTTCGTAGCCTTCATCGTACTTATCTGCGCCTTCATATTCGCTCAGAAGATAGCCTTCATATCCATTTTCCTGCAAAACTCGGATGATTTCCTCATAAGGAATGGTCGTTTCCTGAAAATCATCATTCATGTTGATAAATTTCGCATGGCAGCAATAAACATATGGCAGGAGTGGTATGATATCCTCTGGTTTATTCGGTGTATAATTTGGATCCACCCATTCGCCTTCCTGAAACTCTGTTCTAAATACAGAAAAATCAATATTTAATCCAAAGTTTTTCGTTCCTGTCTCTTTGATGAAATCCACAAAATCAGTCACTAATTTTCCCTTCAGATTGGAAGGGGTATGGATTTCCGGACACATCTGAATTCCAAGTTCTTCTGCCAACGGCAGAGCTCCTTTGATAATCTCTCTCCAGTTTTCTACAGGTTCCAGAAGGTCATTGATCACGGGCATTTTGGTTCTCATCACTTGGAATCCGAGCCTGTGTGCCAGACGAATATCCCGTTTCAACATTTCTACAGATTCCTCTGTTGTAAGATCACGGTCGCCCAGGACATGAGAGTCAATCCAGTTTCCATATTCTACCGGAATGATTTCATATTTATCACAAAGGCGCCACCATTTTTCTACCCACTCATCTGTCGGATACGGGTAATTTTCAATGTGTGTGTTTGCCAGAATTTCAATTCCATGAGCTCCCATATCGTAAAGATCTTCAAAGCAGTCTTCTAAAGTTTTTGTCAATCCAAATTCTGCGGAATAACTGTATAATGCAACTCCACGCTTTGGACCTTTTTTTTCATATTTATACATGTTTCTACCTCCTGTTTCTATTTACGCATTGTGTTTTTCTCTTAATTTTGCACGAATTTTCTCTGCATCCTTGTCACTCATTCTCCAAAGCAGACAGGTTGCTGCTGCCAGGAAAAACAAAATTGCAGGAAGAAGATTGACTGTGAAGTTGATTCCATTTAAAGCCTCTGCTGTCTGCTGTGCATTTGCAACATATCCAAATGCACTCATGATCAAAATTCCAAATGCTCCACCTACTGCATTTCCAAATTTTGTTGCAAGACCATAGGTTGCATAAGCTGTACCATCGGTACGTACTCCTGTCTTTAATTCCATGTAATCTACAGAATCTGCTACCATGGACAGACTCATCGGGAATCCCACGTTAAACAGACCAAAGATGATGTCACCTGCCAATACCATTTTCATATTGTCAAACGGAGCCATATACATGATTACAAGTCCAATTCCCTGAATGATCATGGATCCCATCAGTACATTTCTCTTACCAAATTTCTTTGCAAAAAACGGAACAAAGAAAGATCCGATGATTCCCCCCAGTGACGGGATTGTCATAATAAGCGCGATCATGGTAAAAGATCCCAGGCAATAGATCACATAATAAGACGTAATTGCAATTCTTCCCATGAAAGCAGTCATCTGAAGAGCCATAACCAGTGTAATGATCATCAGATATTTATTTTTTACCAGATTGTTTACTGTTTCTTTAAATGAAAACGGTTTGGGTTCTCCAATTGGCTGTACCACTTCTTTTGATGTAAAGAATACTGTCAGGAACATTGGAATGGAAATAATCGCATAAACCAATGCCACCATCATGTAACCGCGTCCGTTTGCGACTTCAGCACCAGCGCCGGAAAACTTCAGCGCTAACCCGGCTGACACCCCATTTACGATTACCATTCCCAGATTCATTCCGATATTTCTGGAGGTATTCAACACATTTCTCTGGTCTGCATCCTCTGTCATAACCGCTGCCATTGCTCCATATGGAATGTTTACCAGTGTATACAACATACCTGCAATAATGTAAATAACGGCTGCCCAGATCACACCTGCTGTAGATTTTCCACTGAATGGATTTGTAAATGTCAATACACTGAAAATTGCAAGTAGTGGTGCTCCAAATGCAATATACGGACGGAATCTTCCGAATTTTGAACGTGTTCGCTCTGCAATGGCTCCCATCATCGGGTCATTGATTGCATCCCAGATACGTGCCAGCATCATGATCGCAGATACCGCAACCGGTGCAAGCCCTACAATATCCGTATAATAAATTGTCAGATAAGATCCTACATAGGTCCATACAAACTGAGAAGCCAGATCACCAAAGCCGTAACAGATGGTGGCTGCCTTTGTCGCTGTTAGCTTCTTGTTCATTATTTTTACCTCATTTCTTTTCATATTTCTTTTTAAGTCTCGTATCGTATCAACAACCGGTCTGTCAATTATTCGATGATCCTATCTTATCAGAATGTCCTGTTTGTTTTCTCTTCAAAATTTCTGTATTTCTAACGATTATTTTCAATACTCCTCTTCAAAAAGAGAATCTGTGCAACAACTGTAATTCATTTGTTGCACAGATTCTCTTTTATAAGCGAAGCAAACGATATATTTCTTATTTTGTAAATCATTGTCTGCAAAAAATATGGATCAGACTGACTTCATGAGGTTCCAGTACCACCTTCATATCCAGGATATTCTCCCCCTGCAGTACTTTTGCTTTGCTTTGAGAAAGCGTCGGAAAGCTGATGCCCTGCAGATATTTTACATCTTGTCTTGTCAGGCGTATATCGTACTGAAATTTTCCCCATTCATTCAAAATACTTCCATTCTTCCTGTTTAAGGTCCTCTTCTTTAAATAATACTCTCCACTCTCTTTCAGATTCTCAAAATGAAAGTTCAAATGCAGCGGACTCTCATCTTTAAATACCATGGAATTATGTTTTCTCAGATCTATGTCTTCCTCCTGTAAAAAATAACTGCGTTTAAACCAGGAATAATAAAAACACAAAATATAGATGTCCCCGCTTTCTTTTCTGGTTACAATATAATTCTCCCCTTTGTCCAGCAGATATTCTCCCAATTGATTCAGAAAATCTATTGCAAAATATGCCGGCTTCCGGATCGTATCCTTACTCAGAAGACCAATTCCTCCATTTACAATCCCTACCGTATCCATATGGCTGGATACCCAGTCTGTCCCACTCATGATACCGATCATTTCCACCTGATCTGCAATCGCTTCCATTTTTTTCACCAGATAAGCGGCCCGGAAACAACTGTCATTGAGATAATTTCGATTTGAAATCGTATGGTTCATCTCTGTAATATAGATTGGAAGTTCTTCCATCTTGACCTGGTCCAGCAATCGTCTGATCTCCCGGATCTGATTTTCTTCATTCTGTTCATCCTGAGAAATTTTCCTTACCTGTACCTTGTCCGTTGGATAAGAATCATATGGAAACAAAATGAATGATACAAAATCCGGCTTCACATGTTCCAGTGAACATCTCTCTAAAAACTGCTTCAGAAACTTCCAATCTTTTGTAATAATACTGCTGACCCCGCCAAATCTTGCATCTGGTATTCTGCTTTTGACGGTCTGATACAGAAAATTCCATGCATGGAAAAAATCGTACTGCTCGTCCTGGTATAAGCGATTTTCGGAGATATCATCTCCATGAATGCAGTCCCGGCTCAGTTCAAAAATCCATCCAGATACTTCTTCCTGCCCATAGCGTTCTACAATATGACAGAAGAAATCATCCATCATCATCTCCCAGTTTTCTCTGGATGCAAACGGAATGTACTGTTCCTCATAAAAAATTTCTTTTCCATCAGATCGAAGCGCCGTGTCCGGCCTTCTCCCCAGATCCAGAAACGGTTTCAGACGATGCTGTACCAGAAAATCAAAAACTTGATTGATACTGTCATAATTATACTGACCAACGGTTCTCCCGTCATTGATCATCATTTTTTTCGAAAATACATTCCAGATACGGAAATATTTAAAATGAAGCTGTTCATTCAGCTGCAACGTATGAAACTGTACATTTGCCTTGTTCAGATCCCAGATTGGTCCGATATTGATCATCTGATTCCAGGTTTTATGATATTTATGTCCCTTGCATGTTTTCATATCCAATGGGATCTGTGTGACCTTTTCCTGTCGTCCAAGTTCATATCCTTTTTTCTTTAATTCTGCGCGAATTTCTATTGCCTGCTTTTCCTTCGCATCTTCATTCCCCATATTCTGCCTGCTGTATCTATCTCTATATTCTGTTGGAGTGATCCCCATAACTTTCCGAAATGCTCTGTTAAATGACGCAGAATTAGAAAATCCGGAAGTCATCGCGATCTGTGTCATATTCTGTTGTGAATATTTCAAAAGTCCAAGCGCTGTCTTGACCCGAAGCTGCATGACATAATCTGCAAAATACACCCCGGTATTTTTCTTAAAAATGCGCGAAAGCGTAGAAGTTGATACAAACATTCTCTCTGCAAGTTCATTCAGACTGATCTCCTGATCCAGATTTGCCAGAACATACTGCATAATTTCCCGCATCCTTGCATCATTCTCTGATTCGTATGCCTCGATCCGTTTCTGACTGAGCTGATAATTTTCTACCAGGCAGTCCAGCAGTTTAAACATCAAACTATCCAGATAGCAGTTCGTCTGATGTGCCTTTAGTGCATATTCTGCTGTCATCTGGAAAAAAATATCGCGCAGATCCTGATAGGAATGGCTATCGTCTACCACAGAATTGCAATAAAAGATCATATAACGGCTTTGCAGCACCGCAGTGAGCAAATGCATCGAAAATGCAGCGATTCCATACAACGCATCTCTTGTTCCCTCGATTTCATAGCTGACACCCGGATTGATCAAAATAATATCTTCCGCTTTCATCTGATAACTCTCATCCTGATATTTCAGTGTCATTCTCCCCTCCAGCAAAAAAATAACAAGTAGTTCTGTCTGGATATTTTCTTCTCTTGATACTGCCTTTTGTACATGATAGCTCATGCTGTTAATATCCATTGATCATTCAAGTCCCTTCTGTTCGTTTCTTATCAATGATACTATCATATCATAAAAAACGGGATATCAAAATGCCGGAACTATAAAATTCAGGGATTTTCCTTTCGAACTATTGTATTTATTTTCCACAGCAATGCTTATACTTCTTCCCGCTTCCACATGGGCACGGGTCATTTCGCCCTATTTTTTTCTTCGTGACCTGATTTGATATTTCAGGCAAACCTATTTCACTTGGAATAATCTTTTCTTTGCCAAGTTCCCGGTCTGTAAATCCACGATTACTCCATTTCCGGACTGAATACACCCATTCACTGCAGTTTTCCACAAAATGATTTCCCCTTGTACGATTTGGGAATTCAACATATCGCTCAAACAAGAGATTCATAATTCCTGCAGCATTCAAATCTTCCTCTGTTACTTTATATTCCAACTCCAACATCAGATTGTCTGCCCGTGTCTTGTTTTTCATCAGATGTGTCAGATCTGCCAGAATTTTCTTATAAAATGGATTTTTTACATCAACCAGATTCTCTGCATATAATTTTATCTCTTTTTGATTCGGAATATAGTATTCCTGACCTGATACCTGTCGTAAAAATTTCCGGTACTCTTTTTCATTTTCAAACTGCTCACTGATGATCCACTGTTTATCACACCAGAATGGACCGTCTGCACGTTCACACAGTATATCGACTGTTTCCTTTAGTTTCTCCGGAAGCCACTCAAGCTCTTTTCTCTCTTCTTCTGATAAAGATGGATATTCAAGCATCTGGTTTAGTGCAATGTCCTCCACCTTTGCTCTTTCTACAATCCCAAACAAATTTAAACACGCTCGCATGGAAAGGCGGACAGCGGCAATAAGACCAAGTATATTTTGCACCTTATCCGTCTCCAGATTTTTGATAGTAAACTCTCTGATCTCATCCGGAACAACAAACTGCACTCCATCCACATCACAGAACATAAATACCCAGCCTTTTTTGCAGTAGTTTTCTTCCAGAGCCAACATCTGCATCTGAGAAAGTGGATAACCATTCATCGTCCGCAGCATCGTTTCCATGTCAAACTTATCCAGATAAATAAATTCATTCTGAAACGAAGTTAAAATCAACTCCTGCACATACTTTTCTTTTTCTGCCCGCAATTTAGGAGCTTCCTCCTCCCAGGTTTCCAGAATTACATCCAACAGAGATTCCGGCGCCCGGCTTAGCATCTCGTTCAGATCCGTTGTCGTTTTCCCCTCTATCATAAAATTCGAAGTGAATGTTTCTGCCATTTGCTCAAATATATTTTCATCAATTCCCAGTGCGTCAAAAAAGTCCTGCATTTCACTTTGTTTCTGTAATTTCATCTCACTTCACACTCCTTGTGATCCACTCATTTTTTCTCGGGTTCCAACATATCCAGCATCGCCTCCTGATACGCCGCTCTTTTTCTCTTCTGCATCTGCATTTTTACTTCCAGCAATTCCGGGAGATATACTTTCTCCAGTTTCCTCATTCTCACTTCGCTCAAATTTACATCCGACAGATATCTTTCATACCAATCTGCCCGGTAATTCCAAAGTTGGAGACTTTCTCCATACCGTTCTTTCAATCTTTGCGCAATCAGAAGCCCCTCCGGATCAAAATCACCATGATAATAAAAACTATGATTTTCCTTTAGAAAATCCAGCAGAAGAAGTGTTGCAAGTCTTGGCTGTCCATTTCCGCAGATTGCTGCACAGTCCGGGTATTTTTTTACAAAAACAGAAAATACTGCCGGATTTTCAAAAAGATAAATTTTCTCTCTTTCTGCATGCACCCCTCCAAACGTCCCAATCGTTCGAAGCGTCAGGCGGGCCGGTTCTCTTTCCAAAAAAAATCCTTCGATTCCTTTATGAAGATTTCCATTGTGTTTCCATGCTCGGATTCCATAGACAAGCGTATCATTTGACAGATCATCTTTTAAAATCCCCGCCCTGTAAAAAATCTGGTTTTTTCTTTCCGCTTCTGAGAGTTCTCTGTCTTTCGTTTCCTGCCAACAGGCAGAAAGAATGATAAAAAGCAATCTTTCCGCCACTGTGCCTGCGTCAAAATAATGAGGATCTCCTGTCAGCTTTGCCGCAAATACCGGTAAAAGTTCTTTTTCTTCCATTCGCGGAAGCTGTTTTACTGCCTCAAACACATATCTCAAAATTTCCCGCAGAATTTCCGGATTATTGTTGTATTGCTGCTGCAAAATTTCATAGCCTGTCGTATGCTCTTTCAATGTATTCTGAAGCCATTTTGCTCCTGTCGTGTCCTCATACCCACTTTGTACTTCCGTAAAAAAGGCATCTCTTTCTTCCCGTTTCTTTCGCCTCTCTTCTTTTTTCACCGTCAGCTTTTTCCCAAAATAAGCATTCAGCAATTCCTCCAGAGAAATATCCGAAAATCTGCTTTGGGACAGACAGATTTCAAAAGCTTCCGCTGATATGGTAACAGACTGATTCTCGGTGTAATCCTTCTGCAAAAATCCTCCCAGTTGGCTCTTATCCTGAAGACTTAACCCGGTCAATACCACTTTCCCGCCTATATGTCCGAGGCTCTCATACTTCCCTCTCATTTTTCGGAATACTTTTTCATACACAGGGCGCTCACGAAAATACTGTAAACACTCCTGCATTAACTTCTCTTCTGCTTTCACGATTCCTCTCCTGTAAGCATCACCTTTACTTTTCCATTCCAGATATAACGGATCACTGATACGAACTTTGCATTTTCCGGACGGATCAACTGATAAATTGCAAGCCCTGGAACGGTATCGTAATCGCCCCATAAAATCTGAGAATTGATCATAAAGTTGAATTCAAACTCGACCATCAGACGGAACATATCCCTGATATTGGTCTCATCAACACCGGCAAACGCTTCATCCAGTGAAATCAGCTTCGGCGCATCCGGACGTGCCCCCGCATATTTTGCCACCACTGCCGAAAAAAGTGGGACATACATTGCCATTGCTTTCTCACCGCCACTAAACGTAAAGAATACACGGTCTGTCAATTCTTTCTTTTTCTCTCCCGTTTTCTGGCATTCCAACTGAAATTCAAACCATTTTCGATAATCCAGAACTTCCCGCATTGTGGCATGGAACGATTGAACCGATCCCATATCCCCGGAAATTTTTCTCGCTTCTTCAATTTTGGAACGGAAATGTCTGGAAAGACTTTCTACCTCTTCCTCACGCATAATTTCCACGTCTTTTTGCAATAATTCTACCAATGCTCTTGTATCCAGCTGTTCTTCCTTTTCTGCCCTCTTATTTTTCCATCTGAGACTCAGCTTTAATCCACTTGATGTCTGCATGGATTCCATCAGTGTATTCATCTTTTCCACCCAGCGCTTGCTGGCCTGGATCTTTCCACGAATTTTCTTACTGATCGTATTTGCCAGAATATCTTCAAACAATTCTCTGTCTCGATCACTTAAAAGACGTTTCAGTACTTCGGCATCCTCATTCATTTTTTCAATCAATTCCTTAAATTTTACCGGCATTCCACGGTATTTTGCCAAAATATCAATCCGCTTCACAGTTACGTCCAGAAAACTGCCCTCTCCATCCAGTTCTTCAAACAGGGACTGCAGTGTAATCTGGTAATCCAGCAGATATCCTCTGTTCTGATGATAAGCTTCCTGAAGATTTCCAAACAGATCGCTCTGCTTCTTGTTTCCAAAGCTTCCGGCAAACTGGCTGCAGATTTTTTTCGCCTGATCTTCCATATCCTCTGTAACAACAAATACTCGCTCTACATACCCAAGCTGATATTCCTGTTCAAATACATTCTGATATTTTTCCTTTTTCTCAAGCAGTTCCTTTTGTCTGAGTTCATTTTCTCTTTCTTTTTCCTGCAGTACTTCCGTCTCTTTTCGAAGTGCCGCCTGATTCCTGACACAGGCCTCTCGTTCTCCCGGAAGTTTTCCAAGGCGTTCTACACAATGATCCAGGCGTTCTTTAATTTCTTCATAATCTGTCAGCTCCAGCTGCTTTTGAACGGACGCAAGAAATCCTTCCACTTCTCTGACTTTCAGACAGATCCGATTGCATTCGTAACGAATATCATCCAGATCAAGCTCCAGTTCTTCCAGATAGTCTCTCTGGCTTGTGATATACCAGAGACTATTTTGATACTTGCCATGTGCAACCTGAAGCTGGGAAAGAATTTCTTTATATCGGTGCAATGCCAAAAGAGCCTGTGTAAACAAATCCAGTCTTGGCGAAAGATAACATTTTCCACAGATCTCCCGTACCCTGATGCGTACCTCATCCAGTGCTTTTCTTTCTTTTTCTGCCAGTTCCTGACACTCCCAGAGTCTTTTATTCTTGCGTTCTAACTTGTATTCGCAATCAGAAAATTCTTTTGCCGCTGTCTTTAAATCTTCCTCTCCCGGAAATGACTTCCATTCTGCCTGCAATGTTTCTGTCCGTGCTCTGTTTTCTGCCAATTGTTTTTCTAACTCTTCAACACTGGCTCTGAACTGTTCGCAGAGCTCAGTCAATTCTTCTATCTTTTCCTCCCGGTACTTTTCCCTTGCACGCACCCCGATAAAGCGCGCCTGATATTCCCCGGTGATCGTTCCTTCCAGAACGCCGATGCGATAGTTCCCATTGGCATCAATCCAGGATTCTCCGTGCTCTGCATGTGTATCCCCAAATCCAATCGCAGAAAGAATATTGGAAATATTCTGATAAAACAAAATATCATTTTCCCCATTCTCTACTTCCAGCACTTCCTGCAGATTTTCTCTGACATGCGCCACATCGCTGAACAAATAACGATCGCATACTCCTTTATCCAGAGCATAGACCTGTTCCCGATACTCCTCTGGGACAATCAGCGCATCCAGTATGCCCATCTCAAGCAATGCTTCCTCCAGATGATTTCTTCTCTCTTCCTCTAATATCTGATCAAATTCTATGGTCTTATAAAACTCAAAATACGGAATTTTTTTCTCCTTTAGCAGCTCTCGGTTTGCCTTTACACAATCCGGCTGTTCTGGTTCAGGATCCTTTTGATTTTTCCACTCTTCCAACTCCGTTTCTGCCTGATACAGATTCTCCTGCTCTTCCTGCAGATTTCGCTCCAGTACCATTCTATTCTCAGAAAACTGTCGTTCCAGTTCATATAGCTTTGGCCTGGCCAGTTCCCGGATTTCTGAATAATCGCTTCCCATTTCATAGCTTTCTATTTTTCTTGAAATCTCCTGCATCGTCTCTGAAAGAAGGTGAAGCTCCTGATTTTGTTTTTCCCATACATACATCTGCTCTGTCAATTCTGACTTTGTCTCATGCAGAAGGTTCTCATATTGCTGCATTTCCTTTTCTGCAAGATTTCTTTCCTCCCTGCAGACATCCAGCTCCAGAAGACAGCGATCATATTTTTCCTGGCTGTTCTTTTCTTCCAGAAGAGCCTCTTTTCCCTGTTCTACTTTCTTTGTATAGTCATTCAAAAGCTGGTGATGGGAAGAAAAACTCTGTTCCTTTTCCCGGTCCTGCAAAATATCATTCTTCAAAAATGTAAACTCATCAAATGGAATCTCTTCCAGTTCTGTTTCCATCTCTTCCAGATAATTTTCAATCTCTTCCCAGATACGTTCTGCTTTTTCGGTTTCTTCTTTTATCTTTTCCTCTGTGTCGATCTGTTTTTCTTTCTTTTCCTGTTCCTGTTTTTCTTTTGTCTGCTGCTCCTTTACTCTCTCCAGAAGCTCTGCTTTCAACTTACTCTCCTGCTCTTTTAACTGTGCCGCATCACTTTTATCCAGAGAAGTTTTTTCCTCTTTTAAAATTTCCTCTTCCTGTTTCAGAGCTTCATAATGCTGTTCTTCCTTCCTGAGTTCTTCCATATGAATCGCCAGATCTTCCGTAATCTGTTTTCCATTTTTCATACAGTTCTCATATGCTTTCCCTGCATCTGAAAACAGCAGCGCCTTGTCATAAAGCACAATCTGATTATACTGATCGTATACCTTTTCAATCTGCCGCGCTGCGTGAATGCTTTCGCTTAATGTATCCAGATTTGTTTTCAGATTGTCCATGTTTTCGATTGCCTCGGACATCGGACGCAGATCATCTTCCGAAAGTGTCTGAAGCGAACTGCTTAAAATCTCATTAATCACGGTCGGCTTAAAGTCTTTGGAAAGCTTCGGTGTACGCAGCTGGATCAAAAGCTCCAGAAGCTCTTTGTATTCCTCTTGTGTCTCAAAACCAAAAAGGAGGCGGTTGACGCACTGGGCATACTCTCCCTGTGTTTCCATCACTTTGCCGCCCTCACCGATCCGGTATTTCAGTTCTCCTTTCGAGCAGGTAATCTTATTTTCCACATCTTTATACAGAAACAAATCTTTTCCCACACGCCTGCCGTCCGTCACACAGAAATACCAGGATTCCAGCTTTTTATTCTTTCTCGCACGAAGTCCGATCCCAAGTGTCAGATATTCTTCGCTTTCCAGGCGTTTTAACTCCATGTAAAGATACCCTGTGCGCTCTTCTCTCTCATCTCCTTCCTCCAGAAGATAGTTTTCCATCTTTCTGGCGCGGGAACCGAATGGATCCAAACGCTCCGGACGCATGTTTCCGTCCAGCAGAAGCGGAATAAAGCTCTGCATTGTTACCGATTTGCCGGAACCATTTGCCCCTCGAAGCAGCATACGTCCATCCAGAAAATCAAATTCTTCCTCATCATAATACCAAAAATCGAGCAATCCAACTCTGTTTATCTGCCATTTACTATTCATCTCTTCCTCCGTTTTTCAAAAAATCTTCCGGATATTTTCCATAGATTTTTCCTGCTGCCGGTCTGATTTTCACATGATCTGCTCCAATTTCTATCAGCATCAGCTCTTCCATATATCTTTCCACTTCCCGATAAAACTCGGCAAACGTCATCTCCCGGTACGTCTTATTAAAACCTTCTCCGAATTTTTCCTTGCATTCTTCCACAATTGCACGAAAAACTTCCTTTGGAATACAAATCTGTTCGTCCAGTGGAACGGTAATCCTTCCCTCTGTTACTCTTTTCTGTATCAGTTGATTTGTCAAAAGAACAACGTCAGAAAGTGTATTTCCTTCCGGAAAACACCTCCCCAGTCTGCACTCTTCTCCCAGCACGAGAAATGCACTGCTGCTGTGTACATGCAGTTCACAGTCAAATAATTCTGCCAGGTCCCCCTGTATCATATTTCTGTAATTTCTCAGATAGGCAAAATCCTCCTCTGATTCCGCATCCTTATACATTCCCATCGACATCAGAAGCTTTCGGTATACTCTCTGCCTGCGCACAATCCCTCTGTCTTCATTCACATCGATCCACTCTTCTTTTTCAAACTCCTTTGCAGATGTGTAACCCATGATGTCCTGCGTGAAGTTTTTCATAAAATACCGGGATGCTCCTGTATTTTCGTATAATACCTCACTGGTATCATCTTTCGCAAATCCTTCTTCACTTCCATCATCCACATTCAGAATTCCGACGGCTACGCAGTATTTCATAACCTTGATCATATGACGTCTGTACCGGTAAACTGTCCAGTCGATCTGCTCCTCCTGATACTGGCTCTGTACGTATTCTGTCAATTCTGACAATACAAATTGCTCTTCTGCCTCTTTATCCTCCAGAAACATGAGCACAAGACAGAAAAACACATACTCGATCGGCTCTTTAAATTCTAAAATGCCCATCCAGTTTTCCGGAACTGCAGGCATCTTTTCTACCTTGATCATATACGGATTCACGACCACCTGATACCCGAGCTTCTCCATCAGGAATTTCTTCTCTTCTCCCGATGAAAGCTCTTCTTTCACCTGATAATAAAGCTCCCTCTCTCTGGATTTTAAAATCCATCGGCGGTTTAATAATAATTCCAACGTTCTCATTTTGATTCCCCATCTTCAAACACAATTGTATAAGCAGGCATCTGAAATGTTCCATCTGTACATTCTAACATACAATACTCTTTCACATCTGCCCGTTCAATATAATACATCTGCCCGTCTTCTGTTTTTGCACGATGATTCTTCCTTTCCAGAGCCTTTGAAAGCCACAGAAGAAACATATCTCGTACAGGTGGTTCGATCACCGGAAGACTTGCAAACTCAAGTCGTCCGTTGTGTATATAGCTCCCAAGCAGTTTCCTCTCCTCTTCCAACCTCCTGATCATCAGCAGCCGCATCTCTTCCTTCTCTTTTGACCGGTCGACGATACCGCTTCTTCTGGCTTTTTGTTTGTAGGTGCGCACTCTGGGAGTGACTGTCACGGCATATGCTTCTTCCTCATATACACCACTGTTAATGCTGTCTGTCTCTCTGCTCAATTCTCCTTTGAGATGGAGCGGCTTCTCGATCCCGAATACGACCGCTGACAGTCGATGTGCCTCGTTGATATCCCTGCACTTTCCAAATATGTCCGCCAGCTTTTTATATTCCTCCCGCCGATTTGAGCCCTGATTGCTCATCTCACTGATTCGTGTGGCATATCTGGTAATCTTCCGGATGATTTCGTTTGTTGTATCAAACACTTTTCCCGCTTCCGATTCCATCCCGTCTTTTCCTGAAAACCACTCGGAAATACTTTCCCAACGCCCCTTCATTTTGTCATAAATCATCTGCTCATCAATCTCTGTATCCATTCTCGGAATCGAGAGCTCATACTCTGTCACTTTCTGTAAAATCTGATTCACGACCTCCCGGTCAACACTTCGGAGCTGCTGCTCGATCGCAGTCACATTTACCTGGAGGCTCTTTACAAACGAGCGAAGGTACTCGATCAGCCGGTCTTTAAACACAAGAAACTCTTTTGTTTTCATCATCTCTTCTGCTTTTACACTGTTTAATTCCCTCATATAGTCCTGGTAATTCTGATTCAACCGAATAAAATCACTGTTCAGATCATTCCACCATCCATACCGCTTTTCCGCTTCTGCCTGTGACATCTCCCCCAGCCTTCCAAGGCTGATCCGAAGCCGCTCCAATAAAGTAGGCTCCAGCGAAGAGCCTTCGATCAACAGATTTTCAATCCGAATCACCATTCGCTCGACTTCAACTGCTGTCTCAGAAAGCTGATAGCGAAACTTCTTGTTTTTAAATTCCTCAATCGTTGTCACTTTCCGGGTATCCTGAATTGTAAGCAGATTTCCCCAGGATACAAGCGCCGCCAGGTCCTGCTGACACTGTTCCATCGTATATTCCTGAAAATAAGGATCTTCTTTTAACTCCTCAAAGACGTCCTCCTGATACATCCAATATTTTAATTTTTCATACTTCAAATAAAAAAGCCGGATGATGGGACGATATCTGTCTGTATTCTCTACATTCAGATATCTTGCCTCCAACATTGGCTTTCTCATTTTTTCTTGAATTTTCATGTCATCAATTCCTCTTGTATTTTTATTCTTCATCGACTTCTGCTGTTGTTATTTCTGTGTTCAGAATAGCATATCGAGATTGAATCTACAAGGGATTGGATATATGTTTTTGATTTTTTATTGAGGTGGGTGGTGTAAACCAATGTCATTAACTTAACTTCTAATAATAGTGTGATCTGTTGCTTGTGATCAGA
>ERZ894236.640-NODE-640-length-36928-cov-11.3147_pt1 | contig 36928 bp, 37 predicted proteins | sample MGYA00380297_ERZ894236 | MGnify/ENA primary metagenome ERZ894236 (study PRJEB32331, sample SAMN06328420) | human gut metagenome | biome: human gut microbiome; feature: stool | host: Homo sapiens | collected 2014-08-04 ... | reverse complement strand
GGCAGCGTCAGATGTGTGTAAGAGGCAGGCCCAGGAATGACGGGTCCGCGATGACACCGGTAACGGGATGCCCTTGAATGGTAATGGAACCGCTGGTCAGCTTACGCATTCCGGAGATGCATTCAGCCAGCTCCCTCTGGCCGTTTCCGTCGACGCCGGCAACGCCGACTATTTCGCCGGCATGTACGGTGAGGTTAAAGTTCTTAAGGGCCGGGATGCCGCGGTCGTCAACCGCGTTCACATCCTTCATGACCAGAACCGGCTCCCTGTCTGCAAAGGCGGGGCGTTCCTTCCGTTCGATGGAAACTGGACGTCCAACCATCATCTGGGCCAATGTCAGCTGCGTCGCATCCTTTGTGTCCACGGTTCCGATGTATCTGCCATCGCGGATGACTGTCACACGGTCGGTAATCTGGATTACCTCACGCAGCTTATGGCTTATGAAAATGACAGAGCGCCCCTTTTCCGTGATATGCCGGATTGCGCAGCAGAGCTGGTCGCTTTCCGCGGGAGTCAGGACAGCCGTGGGTTCGTCCAGCACTAGGACCTTACAGTCCCTGTACAGGGCTTTCAGGATTTCCACCCACTGCTGCTTGCCTACTGGCAGACGCCATACAATTTCATCCGGGTCCACATAGAGCTCATACTCCTTGCACAATTCCAGCAGTCTGTGCCTGGCAGGTTCCAGATCCAGTTTCTGTTTTTTGGTTGGGATGCCGAGAATTACATTTTCAATGACAGAAAGGGTATCCACTAATTTGAAATGCTGGTGGACCATACCGACACCGTAGGAAATCGCTTCGGAGGGAGAACCTATCTGTACCTCCCTGCCATCCAGCAGGATTTTTCCGCTGCTTGGCGGATAAAGGCCGTACAGGACGTTCATCAATGTAGTCTTTCCTGCGCCGTTTTCCCCCAGAAGCCCTAATACCTCGCCTTTTTTACAATCAATACTAACGTGATCATTTGCCAGGACACCTGGAAATTCCATCGTGATATCCTGCATTTGCAGTGCATACTTATTATCGTTCATAAATAAATTTACCCTCCTGAGCATGGGAAGTGGAAACAGATGAGGTCTAGTCAGCAATGTCAATCTTGCCCGCAAGCAGGTCGGCAACTGCCGCGTCATAAACAGCCTGCTGTTCACTTGTCAGTTCTATATTAATGACCGGACGGATGCCGTTTTCTTTCATGCCAAGAACATGGGACTTGCCGTCACATAACTCGCCTTTGGTTTCCAGGTATCCCAGTTCATCCCAGGCAAACACAACGCTTCCCGCAGTGACGTCTTTTGCACCGTAGTCCTTTGCGTAGTCAGCAACAGCGCCTACTACCTTAACATTCCCGGAATCCTGGGCAGCGGCAGCAACGCCTGCGCCGGCGGCATCCAGGCAGGGGAACAGGACATCATAACCTTGGGCAATGACAGCAAGGCATGCCTCCCGTGCCTTGACGGTATCCGCCCAGTCGCCTGTGGTGATGGCGGTGGTCTCAATATCCGGATTGACATAGGCCACGCCTTTGTAGAAGCTGGCTTCCATCATGCGGTGTGTGTCATAGAATTCGCCCGTCACCATGGCAACCTTATTGTTCTTGGTGGTCAGACCTGCTAAAACCCCGCCGATGAATCCGGCATGGCTGTAGCTGATGGTGGCGGCAGACATGTTAGGGAGATCAAAGGTGTCCGTGCCTACAGAGAATATAAACTGGCGGTCAGGAAATTCTCCGGCCACAATCGACACGGCTTCGCCGAACTGGCCGCCCTGGCCAATGATGATTTGATAACCCTGCTGGGCAAACTGGCGAAGCACCTCTACCTGCTCGTCCTGGGTTACATTTTCCTTATAAGCCGTCTTAATCCCTAATTCATCCTTTGCCTTGACCATGCCTTCATATGTAAACTGGTTGAAAGCCTCATCTGTAATCAGGCCGGGCAGGATCATGGCAACGCTGTTGTCCCACTGGGAATCGGCATGTTCACTTGCGGCGGTTTTGCCTGCCGTATCCTTACCGGCAGCAGTGCCTGTGCCGCCGGCACTTCCGGATGAGCAGGCGGATAAACCTATTGCGGCTGCCAGGGTCAGGCTTATAATTGATATTAATTTCTTTTTCATAACTTATCTTCTCCTTTACATTAAATATTTTCTGTAAGTAAGTATTCCCTTTTGATTCTCTTTTTCCCCGGGGGTTTATAAAGACCATTTTTAGATGTCTTAAACCCTCCCCTGCACATCATCTCCAGGGTCAGGAACGATGTTTCTACAGGATCCATCACCGGGATTCCCAGTGCCTGGCTTACCGGACCGCCAAATCCCGTCATGCCGGCACAGCCTAAAATCAAAACTTCAGCCCCTTTTGAAACGGCCTTTTTTCCCTCCTCAATTAAACGGCTTACTGTTTCTCCCCTGTTAGCTTCGGCATCCAGCACACTCATATTTAATGGGAAAACACCTGCTAACCGATGGTCCATTCCATACTGGGCCACCATATGTTCCATCATAGGGACTGCCTTCTCAGATGCCGCCAGGATGGAAAAGCGGTTTCCTAAAAGGAATGACATGGCAATGGATGTCTCTGCAATGCCAAGAACCGGGCAATCACAGATTTCCTTTGCCGCATATAGGCCGGGATCCCCGTAGCAGGCTATTAAAATTCCGTCATACGCGTTTCCGGACACTTTTAAAAGGCGGCATAATCCAAAACTGGATAGGGCATAATCATAGAACGATTCCAGGGCTTCCGGACCGAAATCCAATCCTGTAACTGTGACAGACGTGTCAGGGGCCCTTACACGCTCTACGGTTTTCCTGATATCTTCCGTCATGGCATCTGAGGTGTTGGGATTTATAACTAATAAGTTCATTCCTCCTCCTTTCTGCTAACAACTGAGAATATATTAACTATTGTGAGCAATATAAATATTATAGCGTACAAACTTTTTGTTGTCTATTGTAACAATGTTATATAATATTTACAAAAATATATGCATATTGCCCATTGCAAAATGGGAAAAAGCTACAATCATTCCATAAATTTTTTTGCATAACAATAGAAACCGGGATAAAATAGGGATGAGCCGGACAAATCAGAAAGGCTGCATATCCGCAGCCGGATTAACGCCAATCCATAATAACTGGCAGATATATTGGAGTGACAGAAGCCACACCGAAGTTTATGGAAAAGAAAATACTGGATGGGAAATGTGCATGGCTTTTATGCAAAGGATTTACAGACTTGTGAGGAATCAGGAGAACTGCTGCTTATCTGTACCAGTTCCCCGCCAATCAGCGCCACATCCTCCTCCTGGTGGGTGGAAAGAATCAGAATCCGCCCATCTTTTTTTTCCCTGATATACGCAATCACACTGTGTTTCAGGCCCTCATCCATTCCGGTAAAAGGCTCGTCCATAATAAGAATATCGGACGGGGTGAGCAGTGCCCTTAGGACCGCGACGCGTCTCTTCATGCCGCCGCTTAAGGTGGATACGGGACGGTCCAGGCATTCCTCAGGCAGCAGTTCCCCCATCTCCAGCCTGACCCGGGAGGCTTTCAGGGAGCGGCCAACGCACATCATCACATTATCCATGGGGGAGAAGGATTCACACAGCCTGTCCTCCTGGAATACGGCTGATATGGCGGCGGATTTCCGGTCCGGGTTTCCGGCCACGGTCCCCTCATCGGGCGTTTCCAGCCCCATCAGGATCCGCATCAGGGTGGTCTTGCCGGAGCCTGAAGGGCCCATAAGGCAATAACAGCCGCCGTCCCGGAAGGTCATGTTGATATCCGTGAGGACAGTCAGGCCATTATATGATTTTGTGATATGTCTGAGTTCAATCATTCTATTGATGCCTCCTTAAACATTTTATAGGCGCGTGTATGAAAATAGCGTTCCTGCAGGCCCTGTCTGATATGGCTAATGTTTTACTTTCCCTAAAAAATACAGGAAAATGCGTTCAAATACAGCGCTGACAATTATAATGACAAAGGTCCAGGCAAAGAGCCCGGCAGTATCCAGATAAAGCTTGGAGTAGTAGAGCTGTTCGCCGATGGAACCTTCCGGTATTCCGATTACCTCGGCGGCCACGCCGGATTTCCAGCTCATGCCCAGGGCGGTCCGGCATCCGCTGATAAGGTAGGGCAGTACGGCGGGGATATAGATATAGCGCACCTGTTTCCACAGGGGCATCCGGAAAACCAGGGCCATCTCCAGAAGTTTCCTGTCCGTGTGTTCCAGCCCTGACAGGGTATTTACATATATCATGGGGACCACGACCAGAAAGGACGTAAAGACGGCCAGGTTATGGGAACCGATCCAGATAAGGGCGAGTATGACAAAGGAAGCCACGGGAACCGACTTGATTAACAGCATTACCGGCTCCAGCAGTTCCCTTATAAGGGGAAATGCATAGGCCAGGCACCCTAACAGGATACTGAGTACAAATGCCCCGAGAAAGCCAAGGCTTATTCTGGCGAAAGAACTGAAGATGGAGGCCCAGAAGGAGCTGTCACGGACAAGCTCCAGAAGGGCCTTTACCATATCCAGCGGGCCAACAAATATGATGTTGTTGTGTATCAGCATATTGGCTGTCTGCCATACTGCAATCCAGAACAGCCAGATGAAGTATTTTCTTATACGGGTATTTTGATTCATGAAAAATGTCTCCGACAACCAGTCATATAGTATCCGCCCCTAAAGGCCGCCGCTCCCTGGGGCCTGTTTGAAAATTCATTCCCGCCATCTGTACGCCCTGCTTCGCTGCATATTTGGTTCCAATTCGGTTAACGCAGCCCGCCATGACTCCCCCATCGGGACAAAATCTTCCGCAAAGCGGAACGCACAGTCGACGGAACCCGGCTTTCAAACACACCCTATGGCATATAATAAAAGTCATCCCCGGGCATCTGTCCGCCGATGGATTTGGCATCCTGTTCCATGAGGATGGAGAGGTATCCGCTTAAGGCATCCTTCATCTCCTGTCCTGTGAGGCATACGATATTGCAGTAAGGAAGGGCCTTCTGGGCGATGGGGGCTTTCTCCACAATGCCCTGGGCAGCGATAAGGGCAGCGGCTTCCTCAGGGTGTCCGGAAGTGAACCGGGCGGATTCGGCATGGTCTTTCAGGAAGTCCCCAATGGGAGACCTGTTCTCCCTGAGGAAATCGCTGCGCACCAGGGTGACGCCTGTTACCAGCATGCTGCCGCTGTCTTTGTTCAGCAGGTTCCACTGTTCCGTCAGGTCCAGCACGGTTTTCAAATCCTCATTCTGGATGCAGGCGGCTGTGGCAAAGGGCTGTGGCAGTACGCCTATGGCGCTGGAATCCTGCTTTAAGATAGAGGCGACCTCGGTGGCCTCAGACTTAAACTGGAGGTCCACATCGCCGGAGCCAAGGCCATTTTCCTTTAAGAGGTAATTCATCACGTATTCAGGCGTGGTGCCCTTGCCGGTCATGTAAATGGTCCGTCCCTTAAGGTCTGCCATGGACTTGATGGAATCATCCGATGCAACCACATAAAGGACGCCCAGGGTGTTGATGTCCAGGACCGTTACATTTCCCTGGGTCTTGTTGTAAAGGACGCTGGCCACATTGGCCGGTACCAGGGCAATGTCCAGGTCGCCGTTTGCAATCTTGCCCACCAGCTCGTCCGCCTTGCCGGTCATGGTAAATTCATATACATTGGAGGTTTCGCCCTTGGCCGCCTTGTCCATCAGGGACACCAGTCCCATGGAGGTAGGGCCTTTTAAGGAACCGATGCGGATTCCGGCCTGGCAGGTCAGCTGCGGTTCATCGCCGGATCCGCCGGCGGTAAGCTCTTTGGCTGAATCAGCCGGACTGCCGGATTCATCGGCCGGTGAAGGACCTGTTTCCTCTGATTCGGCCCCGCTCGTGGTCTCCTGGGAATCAGGGGCAGGGGTTTCTGTCTGTGCGGCGCTGGCAGAGGTGTCCTTAACTGCGGCACCCTGTCCGGATCCGCCGCATCCGCCAAGTATCAGGGAGACGCCCAGAAATGCTGTTAAAAGTATGGAAATAGAACGTTTCATAATACAATCTCTCCTTTCGTAAATATCCTTTACTATAGCACAACAGGCCCTCCTTTTCTATAAAATATTTGAGAAATATTATTGATATAAATATCACAATGTGAGATAATGGAGATACCGTTTGGGGTGAACTCATAATACACGCAGATAGTGGAGGAATAAGGGATGAAAGTAACGATTTGTATTGGAAGTGCCTGTCATTTAAAAGGGTCCAGGGAGATTATTGCAAAGCTTCAGAAATTGGTTGCTGAGAATGGCCTGTCTGACCAGGTGGATTTAAACGGCGCATTCTGCACAGGCAACTGTGACCACGGCGTATGTGTGACCGTGGAGGGCGAACTCTATTCATTGAAACCGGAAGATACCGAGGAATTTTTCGAAAATGAGATAAAAGGGAGACTTTGATTATGGGCATGGAAATCATTGATTTCAAAGCCACAAAGTGCAAGCACTGCTACAAATGCGTCCGCTACTGCGATGTAAAGGCCATCCAGGTCAAGGATGAGCGGGCGGTCATCATGCCTGACAGGTGCATACTGTGCGGACATTGTCTCAAGATATGCCCTCAGTCAGCCAAGACCCTTCGGAGCGACCTGGATATGGTGAAGGGATTCCTGCGGGAAGGCATGCGGGTGGTGGTATCCATTGCGCCGGCTTACATGGGACTTTTAAAATATAAGACAATCGGGCAGGTACGGGGAGCCCTGATGCGCCTTGGGTTTGAGGATGTGAGGGAAACCTCGGAGGGCGCTGCCTTCGTGACGGCCGAATACGCGAAAATCCTTAAGGAACATAAGATGGACAACATCATTACCACCTGCTGTCCAAGCGTCAATGACCTGGTGGAGATTTATTATCCCCAGCTGGTGCCGTACCTGGCGCCGGTGGTGTCACCTATGATTGCCCATGGGAAGCTTTTAAAGGAAGAGCTTGGACGGGACGTAAGGGTGGTATTCCTGGGGCCGTGCATTGCCAAGAAAAAGGAGTCCAAGGACCCGCGGCATGAAGGCTACATCGATGCCGTGCTGAATTTTAATGATATCAATAAGTGGCTGGAGGAAGAGGACATTGTCATTGAGGATTGTGAGGACCGGCCATTTACAGCATTTGACCCCAAGGTCAACCGCCTGTACCCAGTGACCAACGGAGTGGTGAACTCGGTGCTGGCAACCGAGGAAGAAAACGACGGTTACCGCAAGTTCTATGTCCACGGCGTGGCTAACTGCATTGATTTGTGCAAGAGCATGGCGCGGGGGGAGATAAACGGGTGCTTTATTGAGATGAATATGTGTTCCGGCGGATGTATCAAGGGACCTACGGTAAATGACGAATTCATTTCCAGGTTTAAGGTCAAGCTGGACATGGAGGAGAGCATTGCGCGGGAGCCCGCGGCACGGCGCCAGATGGAGCCGGTGTGGGAGAACGTGCATTTCGGCAAGCGGTTTGAGGACCATTCTCCCAGGGATTTACAGCCCACGGAAGAGCAGATACGTGAAATCCTGCGCATGACCAACAAGTTTAAGCCGGAAGACGAGCTGAACTGCGGAGCCTGCGGTTACCCTACCTGCCGTGAGAAGGCCATTGCCGTATTCCAGCACAAGGCAGAGGTGAGCATGTGCATCCCGTTCATGCATGAGAAGGCGGAATCCATGGCCAACCTGGTAATGGAAACCTCACCCAACATCGTGCTGATTGTGGGGGATGACATGCGCATTCTGGAGTACTCGGATGTAGGTGAGAAGTATTTCGGCAAGACACGCTCCGAGGCCCTTAAGATGTACCTGTACGAACTGATTGACCCGGCTAATTTCCAGTGGGTGTTTGACACACATCAGAACATCCATGGCAAGCGGGTAAATTATCCGGAATACAGCCTTTCCACCTTACAGAACATTGTATACATAGAAAAAGAAAACGCTGTCCTTGCCACTTTCATCGATATCACCAGGGAAGAAGAACTGGCCAAGGAAGAGTATGAGAAAAAACTGGAGACTATTGACCTGGCCCAGAAAATCATCCATAAACAGATGATGGTGGCCCAGGAGATAGCCGGGCTCTTAGGAGAGACAACGGCTGAGACCAAGACCACCCTGACCAAGCTCTGCCATTCCCTGCTGGAAGATGGCAGCGATGGCATCTATGGGGGCGGCGAGGAAGACATAACGCTTCCGGACGTGCACCTTGGCAGCGGGGCAAGGCCCTTAAGCGGCGTCATGACGCCGGGGAATACCGGGGCTGGCGCCGGGACGGCAGGAAGCGCCGGGCTGGCAGGCAGTACCGGGATGACAGGAAGCGCCGGGCTGGCAGGCGGCATAGGGACGGCAGGAAGCGCCGGACTGGCAGGCGGTACCGGGACGGCGGGAAATGCCGGAACAGCAGGCGCTGCCGGGATATCGGGGAATGCCGCGGCACCGGAACAGAAAAAGGGCTATGTCCACATTGGAAGCGCGGCTCCGGCGGGCAGGAAGACAGGGTATGTCCATCTGAACAGCGCTGATTTGAAGAAACCAGGCGGCAGCGGAGGTAGATAATGGGAATTACAGTGGATGTTGCTTATAAAAGCCTGAATAAATATACCGAAATCCTCTGTGGAGACAAGGTAGAACTGCTTCAGACCGCGGATTCCAACATCATGATCCTGGCCGACGGCATGGGCAGCGGCGTCAAAGCCAATATTCTGTCCACCCTGACTTCTAAGATACTGGGAACCATGTTTCTTAACGGCGCCACGCTGGAGGAATGTGTGGATACCATCAGTGAGACACTCCCAATCTGCCAGGTGAGGCAGGTGGCATATTCCACCTTCAGCATCCTTCAGGTGTATCATAACGGTGATGCCTATCTGGTGGAATATGACAACCCGGGCTGCATTTTCATACGGGACGGCAGGCTCATGGAGATACCGAGGAATGTGCGCGTCATCCAGGGCAAGGAGATTAACGAATACAGGTTCAAGGTACAGAAGGGCGACGCCCTGATTCTCATGAGTGACGGGACCATCCATGCAGGCGTGGGCGAGCTGTTAAACTTTGGATGGCTGTGGCAGGATATTGCGGATTACGCGGTGCGCCAGTATCCGCTTACTGTATCCGCCATGCGTCTGGCCGCCTCCATCAGCAGGGCATGCGATGAACTATACCAGTTCAGGCCGGGGGACGATACAACGGTGGCCTGCATGCGCATCATCGACAGCAAGCCGGTGCATCTGATGACCGGTCCGGCCCGCAACCCGGAGGACGATGTGCGGATGGTCCACGATTTCATGGCGGATTCCAATGCCAAGACCATTGTGTGCGGCGGTACCAGCGCCACCATTGTGTCCAGGGTATTGGGGAAAAAGCTGGATGTATCCCTGGATTATGTGGACCCGGAGATTCCGCCCATTGCTTATATGGACGGCGTGGACCTGGTTACGGAGGGCGTGCTGACGCTGAACCGTGTGCTTCAGTTGCTGCGCCGGTATGTGAAGAATGAGACTGTGTCCGAGGAGTTTTTCCAGGAACTGGATAAGCCCAACGGCGGCTCCATGGTGGCCAAGGTATTGATTGAGGACTGTACCGAGGTACATCTCTATGTGGGAAAAGCAATCAACAGCGCATACCAGAATCCGGGCCTGCCATTTGACCTGGGAATCCGCCAGAACCTGGTGGAACAGCTGGGACGTGTGATAGAAGAGATGGGAAAGACCGTGGTGGTAACCTATTATTAGGATTGTACCTTATTAAATACTTGCATTTTCAGTACAAATATAGTAGATTTTCAGGTGTTGATATAAAATTAACAATCTAGTGCCGTGCCAGGCAGGTACTTGGGCCCTCCGGTGTAAATGCGCCGGGCGGCGTCAGACGGCTATGTCTGGGTGGAGCTGCCCGTCAGGCTATGTCCGGGTGGACCTGCTCATAGGATATGTCCGTCGGGACCTGCCCGTCAGGGTCTGCCGGCACAGCGCCAGGTACTCATAACGAGGAGGAGAAGAGATGGTAACCAATGATGCGACTATCCTGCGTCTGAAGCATGATGTTCTCTATGAGGTGGCTAAGGCTGCATGGGATGGAAATCTGGAAGAGAAGCGCGGCGAGATTCCATATTCCATGATACCGGGGCCACAGGCAGCTTACCGCTGCTGTATCTATAAGGAAAGGGAAATCATCAAACAGAGGGTGCGCCTGGCAGAGGGCAAGTGTCCGGCAGGCAAAGACACCTCCAATGTGGTGCAGGTCATCAATGCTGCATGCGAGGAGTGTCCCATTGCTTCCTATATAGTAACCGACAACTGCCGCAAGTGTATGGGAAAGGCCTGCCAGAATTCCTGTAATTTCGGGGCAATCAGCATGGGCCACGAACGCGCCTATATTGACCCTGCCAAATGTAAGGAGTGCGGCAAATGTTCCCAGGCTTGCCCATATAATGCAATTGCCCATCTGGAGCGTCCCTGTAAGAAAATCTGCCCTGTGGACGCCATTACATATGATGAATACGGCATCTGCGTGATTGACGAGAAGAAATGCATCCAGTGCGGCGCCTGTATCCACAGCTGTCCCTTTGGCGCCATTGGCTCCAAGACCTTCATGGTGGACGTAATCCGCCTGATTAAGGCTGGAAAACGTGTGGTTGCCATGGTGGCTCCTGCCACCGAAGGCCAGTTCGGGCCTGATATCACCATGGCCAGCTGGAAGATAGCCCTTAAGCAGCTGGGCTTCGCGGATATGGTGGAAGTAGGGCTGGGCGGCGACATGACGGCTGCCTATGAGGCTGAGGAGTGGGCCCAGGCCCACAAGGAAGGCAAGAAGATGACCACTTCCTGCTGTCCTGCATTCGTCAATATGATTAAGCAGCATTTCCCAATGCTTTTGGATAATATGTCCACAACCGTATCTCCCATGTGCGCGGTATCCAGGATGATAAAGAGCCAGAATCCGGAAACCATAACCGTATTCATCGGACCGTGCATTGCCAAAAAAAGCGAAAGCCTGGATTTGAACATAGAAGGCAACGCTGACTATGCCATGACCTTTGGGGAAATCCGCGCCATGATGCGGGCCAAAGGCGTGGAACTGCAGCCCGCCGAGAACGATTACCAGGAAAGCTCTGTGTTCGGCAAGCGCTTCGGCAACGGCGGAGGCGTTACCGCTGCCGTGCTCCAGTGCCTGGAAGAGATGGAAGAGAGCACCGACATCAAGGTTGCCCGCTGCAACGGGGCCGCCGAGTGCAAGAAAGCCCTGCTGCTCATGAAGGTGGGGCGGCTTCCTGAGGACTTCGTGGAAGGCATGGCCTGCGTGGGCGGCTGCGTAGGCGGACCCAGCCGTCATAAGACCGAGGTGGAAGCCAAGAAGGCAAGGGACCAGCTGATTGGTGCGGCTGAGGAGAGGCGCGTGCTGGAGAACCTGAAGAAGTATCCGATGGATGGGTTTTCGATGCATCGGCATTAAGCTATGGTAGTTTAGATGCCTTGGCCCTGGGAGATGAGTCTCCTGGGGCTTTTTCGTTCTTCTGCTAGTAAATCGTGTGTTTATAGGTTTCCCTAAAATGGGGTATTGTTTTAATTGTGTATATAGCGTTAAAAATGTTAGGGAAAAAGAAACTATATACACAGATAATAGACTGTAATGTGTATACAGTTATTATAAATATAGAACAAATAATGGCCGAAGGAGTAGAGCTGGGAGCCTTTTTTATTTATTCTTCTTCAAGCCATAAGATTGTAAACAGAAGAGTATTTTGGTGTAATATTAAACGGATTTAAGATTAATAATAAAATGATTTATGGATACGATAGAGCTCAAAGGTGTTGGTGATGCAAAGATTCACTGCGAAAGAGAGCGTTTTATGCTATTAGCGGTGAGAGTATAATTTATGATGTGGTAGACAGCTATTTGGCATTGCTCGGAAAAGTTATGAAATAAGAATTATTAAAAAAGGAGAGGTTTGTGCATGGCAAGTACAGAGAAGCATTATCCAAACATTACATGGGCACAATTTGCTATGGCTAAGAATATTATTGCTATGCTTTTTGAAAGTAATGAAACAGATTACGCTGCATATGCTCCATATATACATGCATTGAGTAGTTCTACTAATCCTTACTATTGTATGGCTGTTGCATCTGCAAAGTTGCGTTTGGGGAGAACAGAAGAGGCCGACCTATATGCATATAAGGCACTTTATTACTTGAATGATACGGAGGATTATGAAATCTATAAAAGTTATTTTGGGTATTATAATCAAAACCTCAACAGATACCATGATGAGAGTAAAACAGAAAGAGTAAAAGGGAATTCTGTGGTTACGCTTGAAGAAAATAATCCTGCGGATTCTTGACATCCTGAGATTAAGGTATTATGTCTCGATTCGGAGAGTGAGTTTTCTGATATAAATAATCGAAGCATGGATATTGAACATATAACATCGAGTAATCCATTGTTCTTAAAAATTCAGGGTAGTCGGTTAAAACAAGTACTAAAAATTGGCGGAATTAATTTTAAAATCACAAAGATCTGTTCAAGAGCTGATTTTGCAGCAGGGTTCATTTTTAAAAAGATTAATCAGCATCCAGATAAATTTGATGGAGCTGTTATGGTATTATCCTCAGAAAAGCCCGAAGAATTATTCGAGAAAATAAAGTCTATGACGGATAGAACAGAACAAAAAGAGGAATTGCTGAATCTCTATCACTTTAAGAAAAATGAAATAGGATTACCAATTGATTCGTTCAAAAATGGTGATTACGACAGATATGTTGATGCATTAAATATGCTATTACACGCAAAGGATCATGCGTTTTATACAGGATATCCAATATATGAGGATGAGGAAAATCAAAAATATGTTCCGTCCTTGTCAACAATGGTATTACTGAGTTCCATGAACTGGTTGAATGTACTAACTGCAGTAAAAGATAGTTTGCTCTTGCCAGGATCATATATGGGTTTCTTTGCAGAGAGATATAGGACGGCAAAGCAGATAAGTCTTGTGTCGCCTGGAAAGTTGGTTAATGTAGATAACCAGCTCACTTTGATTAAAAATGATTTGGCACATGTAGAAATATGGGAAAGAATTATTGATTTTTGTACAGACTGTAAAACCATATCAATTTCTGATGATGAAAGAATCGGATACAAAGTAGGGGAATATATAGATGGCGAGCAGTTAATGGCAGCAGCAAGTTTGCACGTAATTCATTTAGATGCTTTTGTTCTGTCTGCTAAAGAAAAGGCGACTCTGTTATGCGATGATTTGTTTTTCCGTAAATTGGCTACGTACACAAAGATAAGAAATATAAATTTTGTGTCACTTCTTAGACACTATGTGGATAATGGTTTTGTTGTACCTATTATCTTGGAATTATCTAAAACGGAATGGAGAAATAGACCATACCACAATAAATATGGCTAAATCGGCCCAATATGAAAAATTCTACATTTTGTATAAGGACAACCAATATCGATACTTCACATTCGCAGCCATAAATCAAACAGTATTCCCCGTTCGATTTGTGTGCAGATTAAAGGGAGGTGCATCTGTTTGGATGCCTGGTCACCTGACAGGTGGCCGGTTTCTCATGGAGAGTACGGAAATACAAGTAAAATGGAGGATTTTAAGGTACACCCTGTAGGTGGTTCTGCCGTATTTAGGACAGGATTTTTATGACATATGGATATGGACTTCCGCCAGGATATCCGATATGGTGTTAGCGGAAGGAGGAGAGCCGATGAAGGGGCGTATGGGGGAACAGTGCGAGGATATCATAGCGGACAGGGTGGAATGGCTGGTGAACCGGTGGCAGGAAGGAAAGACACAGGAAGAGAGGGATGCAGACCGCAGGCTAAACGAACGGATGGATCATTGGATGAATGAAATTACTATGGAACAGAGGGATGCGATAGAGGGCTGTATCGATGGAATGCTGGACGGGAATGGGATGTGTCATCTGTATGAGGAGGGGGGTGGGATACGGTTGATGAAGATGATTCAGGATATATGATGTTATAATTTTAGGGTGGCCGTCATATCAAATGACGGCCACCTGGATGTCCATGTATCAGTCTGTCTGGAGAAAACGGATATAAATGTCAAGGGTACGGGGCATGGAGGAGGAAGCCTTTGATGTCCAGGGTCATTCATAAGGACGGACCGGTAGCCGCAGTGGAAATGCCAGAGGACAAACTGTGGGGGATGTGTAGGAGGGGTTGAAACGCCCAGAGGTAAAATAGGATGGCTTATGCCTTAAATAAGCATTGATTTTAACAATAGAAATTGAATCAAGATTGGGGTAACCCCCCTACCGTTGCTGTCATATTATATGGCGGCTTTTTGTTTGGGATGGAAAAAACAAGGCAAAAAAATCAAGTAAAGGCGATGCCAGTGCAAAAAACTGGGTAAAAGTAACTAAAGTTATATATGTATTTTGACGAAGTTGAATTTTTGCGGTTATCAGGAGGCCTATTTTTTACCTCTAGAAGTAGGGGGATTTTTTTGGGAGAAAGAAAAGGGGAGGATAGGGGTATGACCAGCCAATCCGTTACTTTGGCTGTCCGGTCGTGAGGAACGGAAGCGACGTGAGGGGGGCGCGATGACTGCCTGCAGGACATGGTCCTGTCCATGGAGGTGTGTTACATCTTAAGGAAGGAGCGGCACATACCTGACTCTAAATCAACCATAAGCAGGGTTGAATCGCCATGCCCCGGGTAGCTGACAATGATACTTCCGTCCAGTCACAGCCCCCTTGGCTGGGGACCACGCAATGAGGGCGGCCTCCGGAGAACCTGGAGGAGGTGGGATTCCTATGATGCCTGTCAGCCGCAGGCAGGCGGACTGGCTGCCCTGTCCAGGCATCCTTCTGGACATGCCTCGGGGATTAGTATCAAATAGAAGCACTAATATGTAACAGAAAGAAGGTGGTTTCAATGTCAGACCATGCAGAAGTCCTCCTGGGCCAGCTGCATGGATGTGGGATTGAACGATGCCAGGATGGGTGGTAGGGTAAAGGACGGGCATTTCCATGACGGCTCCAAAGGTATACGCATGAGGATATCCGTGAGGTGGAAATAGGGTATTCCCGGAGGAAATATGGAAACAACTGAACTGCTACAATACCTGCGTTTCAGGGAAGTACAGAAGATACTGGACGAACTGCTGCACAAAAGGATGATAGACCCTGTCATTTACGACATGGTCCTACAGAAGTACCAAAGGATATGTTCCCAACATGTTGTATGAAAATTTGGGAAATATGAGAACTGATACTTGATATGGTGCAGGAAGTGTGGTAATGTGTCTTGTTGAAAACGCAGGAAAGGAGGCACAGCGAGTGGCGGAAGTATTATGTATTCCAAAGGCCATACCGGAACATACAGGATACCAGATACGGGGAATCCGGGTGTGTGCATATTGCCGTGTCAGCACGGATGACGATAGCCAGTATCATTCCTATGACGCACAGACGGAGTATTATAAAGGCCTTATCCAGAAGAATCCGGACTGGGAATTCTGCGGGATTTATGCGGACGAGGGTATAAGCGGAACCAGCAGATGGGGGAGGGAGGACTTCCAGCGGATGATGGAGGAATGTGAAAAAGGAAGGATAGACCTCATCCTGACCAAATCAATCACCCGGTTTGCCAGGAACACGGTGGACACCCTATCCACGGTCCGGCATCTGAAGGAACTAGGGGTAAGTGTGTACTCCGAGAAGGAGAACATCAATACCCTGGATGACTCAACGGAAATGATACTGACCATCCTGAGCAGCCAGGCCCAGGAGGAGAGCCGGGCCATCAGCACCAACGTCAAGTGGGGCTATGCAAGGAAGTTCGAGAAAGGGGAATCCACAAGACAGAGGAGCTATGGATTCAGGAAGGCATCAGATGGGGAGATGTGCATCGTGGAGGAGGAAGCCGCGGTCATCCGCAGCATGGCCCGATGGTTCCTGGACGGGGACAGCCTGGAAGGAATCAGGCACAGGCTGGAGGACGCAGGAATAGAGACCGCCACAGGTAAGAAAACATGGAGTACGGGTACCATCTACAACATACTGACCAACGAAAAAATCATGGGGGACGTGCTCCTGCAGAAGACATTCACTGCGGACTACCTGGGCAAAAAAGGGGAGGAAGGTAATCGTATGGCGCTGCATCAACCGTCTGGAATATGGTACGGAACGCTGCCATGAATCGCCTACATTAAAAGAAGGGGTAGTACAGGAAGCAATCATGGGAAAGCTGCACAGCCTGTCAATTGACCAGGAAGAAGGAAACTTCTTAAAAGGAGTAAAGGAAGATATCCTCCGGGCTGCTAAGGTTGTGGGAGGGGCCTGTACAGGGGATGAGATTGATAAGACCATAGATGAACTGCGTGACCAGCTTATGGACTATGTGGGCATGGCTGCAAGGGAAGATGGTTGTGAGGCCTGGTACGGCGACCGGATGCGGAAGCTGGGATTACAGATAACGGAATTAAAGAAGAGGAAGGAAAGTATACAGGAGCAGGCGAAAGTAAGGGAAGGCTACATGTATCTGGATGGGGAAATCAGCCGGATCATGGATAGGGGGGTAAAGAATCAGGAAAGGCGTTTGATAACATTTTCATACGTCAGATGGTCCGGGAGATACGCGTGATATCTAAAAATAAACTTCAGATCCTGTTGCGGACAGGCATCACGCTGGATGTGGATTTATGATTGTTTCATGTTGCTAACGCTTGTCTTAGATGATAAAATGTAAAAAGAGGATTAACGGAAGATTGATTAAATATGGTGTTAAGGCTTGCAGACGTATAGACTGCATAAGATGGAGGAGTTATATACATGTACAGAGTTGAGCTTAGTTTTGATTCAGACAGACTGGAACAGGATGTGCTGGAACGGTTATATAAAAAACGGATGAAATCTTTGAGTCTGAGGACTTAAACTGCATTGACAGACTATCGGTCCGGGTCTATGCAGATAAGGGCAGGAAGCAGGACTATGGCCGTTTCTGGGCTGCTATTTTTGCACTCAAGGAATCATCCGAACTTGCTGATAACCTAAAGGAATGTATCTGGTATAATGGTGCAGAAAAGGAAAACCTGCTTACAGAGTTTCTGAGGAATTAGTATATGGATAGCGCGAAGAAGGGAATAAATTTAGACCTGGATACTGAGGCATTGAAACGCCATTATACAAAAGGGGACTGGCATAAAGCTTATTATGAAGTCAGGAACCACTTTGAGAAAAACGGATTTGAACACATACAAGGGTCCGGGTATCATTCCCTTATGCCGATGTCAGAAGCCAGTGCAATGGCGGTGATTTATCAGATGACAAAGAAGTTCCCATGGATAAACTATTGTGTCAGCGTCTGTACCATATCAGATGTTCCGGAAACATTTTATATTGCCCATGTCTTTGTCAGGGAGGCAGAGCGGTTGGATTATACGGTGACGGCTGCGGTGCAGGATATTGAGCAGTCATTTTTATAAGTGAGTAACATTTATATGGTGAAGTTTATATTTTCTAAGGTGGTGGAAATCCAGTGAACCAGGCATAGGAAATCAGCCGCAGGAAAATTTTAGAGCAGACTATAAGCTGAATGAGGGATGTATGGGGACTATCCCAAAGATTGTGTATACCTTCAAACTGATGTAAGATAAAATTACACAGTTTGGAGGTTTTATTTTGGAAATTGCCACCTGCTACTTTTCACTTTTCTGTAAAAATGAAAGCAGCAGGTCAAAATAATAGGCCTGCTGCTTAAAATTAAGAAATTCTGAAAATGTAATAAAATATAGTTGAATCAACCCTACAAACTGTAAGTTGTCGACTTCTCTAAACAGGAAGATTTTTAATGCCATTCCTTTTTCAAGATGGCATATTGATAAGTATTTTCATATTTTGGCATTCCGTCTGAAGTTTTGACAAAAGAAATGAATTCCTTAAACAGTCCTTCCTGACGCATGCCGAGCTTTTCACACAGCCTTTGGCATTGAATATTATAATCTTCCGTATAGGCATAGATTCGTCGTGCGCCCTTTTTACGGAACAAAAAGTCAAAGAACGTGTATGCCGCTTCATAAGCATATCCGTGTCCCTGATAGTTCAGATTCAGTATCCAACATGGGCTGAAAGTGTCATTTGAAGGGGACGGGGCATCTGAATCGCTTGGCTCAGGATAACCGCCAATCTCTCCGATGACCTTTCCGCTTTCCTTCAATACAATCGCAAAATAATATTCGGTTTCACCGACACGCTTTTTCATTTCCGCTTTTGCGTCATTCAGTGTATCCAACTTCATACAGGCAAAGCAATTTACCGCAGGCTCGTGTAGATATTCAAATACATCTTCTGCATCGCTTTCAAGGAATGGGCGGAGAATCAGTCTTTCGGTTTTAAGTATCATTTCTTTTCACCTCTAAAATCTGTTTTTTCTTTTCAAATACATAGTCCGCCATGTTTGATGTAGGATTAAATTCCATGACCTTTACAATGTGATAGCCGCACTTATTGATATAGAACACCGTGTTGCGTATTACCTGCGAAGGTGTGATTAAGTGGAATATCTCTGTGTCGGGAAAATATGCCTCCACCATATCAAGAGCGGTTTTCCCTATCCCTTTGCTTTGGTATTCGACAATGAGAAAGAAAATTCCAATTTCCCGAACACCTTTTCCCATATCCTTAATAATCGCTCCTCCAATGAATTTTTCTCCGTCCTTGATAGATAAAATTGTGAATTTGGGGTCGTCGATGATCTTGCACAGTTCATATTCATCACGGTCGTCATCTGCTGCACCGGGAATGGGGCCATTGGGAAAATACCGTGCATGTACATTGAAAGCCCGTTCGTCCTCTCTGTTAAACAGGTCGATTTCCTCTTTTTTTAATGGTTGTAGATTGAGATTCATATTGCCTCCTAAAAAAGCCCGATTTTTTCATAGTATTACTACGAAAAAATCGAGCGCACTCGACACCTTATCTGACAGGCGGCCTGCAAATCCTTTTAGATTTGCGATCCCCCGTGCTACGGCACACTGTCCTCCGGTGACTGACTATTGTAGATATAATAACATAAAGGCTGTAAAAAAACAATATATGGGATGCCAAATATCGAGTACCAAGCCGAATAACAGGCAGAGGAATGGGCTGAACGCTGCCAGGAGCGTCAGAGCCGTTGGCCGTACTATTTTTTAGTTTCCTTAATCGGAACTATTTATATGGGCAGTGGATTTTTACATATAAGAACTTTTAAGATTCTCTTCAGAAACAGTTAAGAAGTGCTTTTTAAAATGGAAACAGGAAAGGAGGGGAGATGAGTGGAGCAGACGTATTCATATAAATGGCTGGCCAGGGGAGGCACGGTAGTGACTGTAATCCTATGTCTGTTTATGATAAAAGCTGGTCTGGAAGGAAAATTCAATTCAGTCGAAACATTGCAGCAATACATTAAGGGTTTTGGAATACTTGCACCGATGATCCTGATACTGATTCAGGCATTTCAAGTTGTGGTACCGGTGTTGCCGGGATTTTTAGGCTGTATTGTAGGTGCGGTTTTGTTTGGTGCCATGGGGGGATTCTGGTGCAATTATATTGGAATCTGTGCGGGATCCATCATAGCATTTGCCTTGGCAAGATGTTACGGGGCACCATTTGTAAAACATTTATTTCCTGCAAAACAGTACGAAACATGGATTGACCGCTTGCAAAATAAACGCAGCTACACCTGTTTTTTTTTCTTATGTATTTTACTCCCATTGGCTCCGGATGATTTCTTATGCTATTTTTCAGGTATTATCAAGATGCCTGTTAAAAAATATGTACTCATAATTTTATCTGCCAAGCCATGGTGTCTTTTGTTTTACAGTTTTGGAGTAGGAGTAGTAATTAACTAATATAAATAGAAGGGATTGAAGAGATGCTTGGATATTATAATTATACGGTTGTATTGACCTATATGGGAATGCTCACGGCATTTACTGGAATTTTGATGGCATGTAATGGAAATATAAATGGAGCGTTAGTGTGCCTTATGCTGTCGGGAGTCTGTGACCTGTTTGACGGACCGATAGCCAGGACAAGAGAACGGGCGGCAGAAGAAAAACGCTTTGGAATACAGATTGATTCCCTGAGTGATTTAATCGGATTTGGCGTTCTGCCTGGAATTATTTTATACCGAATGGCTGAAAAGAGCCTGGTTGGCAGTATGGTATCTGCGGTTTATGTCCTCTGTGCATTGATACGATTGGCATATTTTAACGTGATGGAAGAAAAACGCCAGGATGCAACGGAAGAGGCAAGAACCTGTTATCAGGGGCTTCCAGTAACGGTATCGGCTATTCTTATCCCTGTAGTATGTTATATTCAAAATATAGTTGGAATCAGAAATGGGGAGGGGACCCTGCTTACAATGTCAATTATGGCCGTAGCGTTTTTGATTCCGGTAAAAGTTGAAAAACCGAATTTTCTAGGTAAAATCATAATATCCTTTTTGGGTATATGTGGTTTATTTTTGCTGGCGGGAGGCAGTACCTGATGGGAAATGAAAATAAATTTATCTGTTTCTTATATGGAAATATGGCAGGACGGCTTTGTTTAAAACTATTGACAATGCCGTGGATTTCAAGACAGGCTGGGAAGGTTCTGGACAGCAGACTTTCCCGGCCTTACATTTCTTTTTTTGTTAAAAAACATAATATTGATTTAACGGAAGTTGAAAATGAAGAATATGAAACCTTTAATGATTTTTTTAAACGTTCATTGCTGCCTGGGAGCCGGAACATTGATTTGACGGCAGAAAGTCTGATCAGTCCCTGTGATGGACTGCTAAGCGTATATGAAATTGATGAGCATAATTGGATTCCGGCAAAATATTCAAGATATCGGATTGAGGATTTGCTGGAAAACCGGGAACTAGCGTGTACATACCGTGGCGGTTGGTGCATGGTTTTTCGGCTGAGGCCGTCCGATTATCACCGCTATTGCTATATAGATAATGGATATGTGAAATCCAGAAAAAGGATACCAGGAATATTGCACTGTATACGCCCAATTGCCATGGAAAAGTATCCGGTTTATGTAAGAAACACCAGGGAGTACACAATTATTGACACGGAAAATTTTGGTCAGGTGATTCAAATGGAGATAGGCGCTCTGCTTGTAGGAAAAATACAAAACAACAGATATCAGGGTTATGTGCAGCGTGGTTTAGAAAAAGGGCATTTTGAGTTTGGAGGCTCTACAATTGTTATTTTAATTCAAAAGGAGCAGGCATGTCCAGAACTTGCTATATGGATGCTTTCTAAACTGGGGCAGGAAGTAGAGGTGAAAATGGGACAGAAAATAGGTTGTAAGAGGAATTAATGAGTTAAGGATTGTTAAGAAGTATTTTAGAAATGGTTAAGGAAGAACTGGTAAATTATACATCATCAAAGCAAATGCTTGAGAATAAAATTCAGAAAGGAAATAAAGTTATGAAACAAATCTTAAAAAAGTGTTCAGTATTTATCATGATGGGAGTCATGGCATTTTCACTGGCGGCATGCGGAGGGACAAAGGACAATACAAAGAAGCAGGAGACCAAAGTGGAGAGCACTGCTTCAGCAAAGAAAAAAGTGGAGAATATTAAGAAGCATACGGAAGGAAAGAAAAAGATTAAAGTTCCTGCCAAAGACAAATCCCAAAGTGTACAGGGGCCAGGAGCCGCAGCACAGGGACCAGGAGCCGTAGCACCAGAATCAAAGGCACCTGAAACGAATGCGCCAACGGCCAATGCGCCCACCAACAATACGCCGACCGCCAACGCACCAGTAACCAATGCGCCGGAGTCTCAACCGGAATCTAATGGCCAAAATAAAGCGGTAGAGAAAAATGAGAAGAAACAGAAATCAGATAAGAAAATCGTGAATGAGAAAAAAAAGAAGAAAACAAAATCTAAGAAGGATGTTGGAGGGAAGAAAGCGGCTGATAAAAAAGAGACCAGTAAAAGAGATTCTGAAAATAGACAGTAGTTCATTCTTAAAAACGGCAGTGCCAGTAAACAGCAGCAAAGATTAAATCTTCGCTGCTGTTACTTTTTAATCTATGATAGGAAATAGTATCCGTATTTTATAGGATTCCTGTTCCATTTCAATCTGACAGATTCCATTCATCTGGTTCATCATGCGTTTGACATTTTTAATGCCGACCTTTGTACTTTCCACCTGTCCGTTTTGCGTTGTAATCTGATTTACTATTTCAATTCCAGCCATATGGTTTTCGTAAATCGTTTTTAAGGTGATTGGAGCAAAAGAGGCTGCATATTTAACAAGGTTGCTGCTCAAATTGTCTACTATTCGTGCAATATAATCCATCCGTACCCCAATCGATACAGCGCGCCATCCTAACTCCGCAGCGACTTTAAAGCCTCGGTTCTCCAAGTACATTGCCAATTCGGACAGATAATCCATAAAGGTGTCCTGCAGCGTCCGTATTTCATTAAGCGGTTTTTCATCTACATCATCATGAATCTGGCTGCATTCAAACAGCCGGTCCGATAATTCCTTCATCATTGAAGCCTTTCCCATAATCTTTTCCAGATAGTATTGTTTGGCAGATTCTTCGGTACAGACATCGGACTGAAGAATCTGGATATACATGGTAAGCGCAGTCAACGGAGTTCGTAAATCATGGGCGATTCCAGTGATTAAATTCTGATTTGCCTGTTTTAAGTCGTTTTCTATTTGTATATTCTGTTTAAGGGAAAGCCTGAGCTGTTCCAGGCCCTCTGCAAGTTTAGCCAGTTCATCCTCTCCCATTACAGTAATCGGATGCTCCAGGCATCCGCCCTCCATGACACTGATTGCTGTCTGCAGTTCTTGAATATATTGAATTCCCCTTTTTATACCTAAGATAAACAGGACAAGGAATACAAGAAAAGTGAGCAGAATTTCTGCAATCAATGCAGAGGTGTAAAACTGGTAGTCGAAGATTCCAAGCAAGACGATATCAGCTTCACCATCTGCAAATTTGAGCGTGTAGCGGTGATTTTTGTAATAGGGTATTTCCAGATTATCAAGAACCATATCCATGGGGCTTCCGGAGGCATATAGGAGACGGTTGTCACGGTATATCTCCAAATACACAACATTCTTCTTTTTCACCCATTTTGATAAGAAATCCCTGTCATAGGGAGTTAGCGCTCCTTCCTGGATATATTCCTGTAAATGCTCAACGGTGCGCTGCTCGGCATGCTCCAGGTAGTCGGATTTATAAAAGAAACAGTCTAATCCCCAACTAATTCCCGTATGCAGTACAAAGAAAAAAAGAATGCCTGCTATGGCAGCGCCTAAAAAGAGAAGAAGAAGTTTCTTAATCAAATTGTTTGTATGCTTCCCAATTAACCGCGCTGCAGCTGGTATTTTGAATTTATCCAATCCGATACCCCTTTCCCCATACAGTACAGATACGTTTTGGCTGTTGGGGGTCTTCCTCAATCTTAAGCCGAAGTTTACGGATATGTACCATAATGGTATTGTTTGAGGAGTAGTAGAATGGTTCATTCCATACACTCTCATATATATTTTGAGTAGTAAAAATCTTATTCGGATACTGAATCAATAGGCGCAGTATCTGGTATTCAATTTCCGATAACTCAATATCTCTGCCATCCACCTGTACGACATTTGAGGTTGTGAGTATCCGTATGCCTTTGTGTTCCATCCATTCGCCATCGGACTGATTGGATGGCACAAACTTTCCCTGGTAAATATGATAGCGGCGGAGCAGTGCTTTTACCCTCCCTAAAAGCTCCGCATAGGAAAACGGTTTAGGGAGATAATCATCTCCGCCGACTAGAAGACCTAATAATTTATCTGATTCCTGGGCCTTAGCAGTCAAAAAAAGTACAGGTACATTCGATACTTTACGTATTTCTTCACAGGTGATAATCCCGGACATTCCCGGCATCATGATATCAAGAATCACCAAATCAATCGTTTCATTAAGTAATTGAAGCCCTTTCTTACCACAGTCAGCTTCCATTACAGAGTATCCTTCGCTCGTCAATAGAACACGAACACCTTCACGGATATCGGCATCGTCTTCAATGAGCAAGATGGTTCCCATGTCCATGTACGCTTCCTCCTTTCATTTTTTAATTTTACTTGCATTTGCTAAAAATGTCTCAAAATTAAATTCTTAAATTTTCTGAAGGGGTAACCAAATATTTTATATGACAGGGTTTCACAATTGTTAAGGAGATTTTAAGAAACCATTCAGTTTTGCGACGGATAATCAAGCTATAAAAAAATCCGAGGGGAGAATGTCGATGAATAATGGCACTATTTTAATCATTGAGGATGATGCGGATATCCGGGAAGCTGTCCGAATTCTTTTAGGGAATGAAAAATATACAATCATAGAGGCGGAGAACGGAAGCACAGGATTAGAGCTTATGACAGAAAGTATTGATTTGGTCATTCTTGATATCATGATGCCGGGAATGTCTGGATTGAGGACTTGTGAGGAGATTAGAAAAAAATCCAATGTGCCGATATTGTTCCTGACTGCTAAGGCGAAGGAATCAGATAAGCTGATTGGTTTCATGGCTGGGGGAGACGATTATCTGACGAAGCCTTTTTCTTATGCAGAACTACTGGGAAGAGTAAAGGCGTTGCTTAGGCGTTATCACCAGTATCAGGGGAAAAACGCGGTGGAAGGGAAGAAAGTGGAGGAGTACCTGGAGATGGAAGAAATACGGATTAATCAGCAATATAATGAGGTACAGGTAAGAGGAGAAAAAATCGAATTATCAAATATTGAGTATCATATTCTGCTCCTGCTTATGCAAAATCCGAAAAAAATATTTTCTGCCCAGAATTTGTATGAGAGCGTTTGGGATGAACCGTATTTTTATAATTGCAACAGTACAGTCATGGTACATATCCGCAAATTGCGGGTAAAGATTGAGAAGTCGCCGCAGGAGCCGCGCTATATTAGCACTGTATGGGGAAAGGGGTATCGCTTTGGAACATAGGGAGAAAATGAACTGCAATTCCATGTATTTTCGTTTTGGGGTATGCGTCATTACAGCACTTCTGTCGGCGGTTGTATTGTTCGTTTCATTGCAAAGTGCCGGGAAGGCCCTTCTTGATTCCTATTACATACAAAGCGGTTATCTGCAAAAAGAGAATAATCGCAGGCTGGAAGCATTCCAAAAGTTTATTAATAAAGAAAAAGTTTCAATCCTGGATACAGACAAAATTGCAGATTGGGTGAAAAAGCAGTCAGTGGTTTCGCTGCAGGTATACAGGGGAAATACCCTTTTGTATGATTCTGATTACCCGGAAGGTGAAAACATGCCTGTATTTTCATTCAGTGGAGATTACGAAGATTATGAGGCATACCATTTGGTTCAGTTTACCGATCAAGAAGGTTACGTATTTCTGACAGGATATTATAATCAGAGGTTTTACACCGGTATCACAGTTGCGTCGGTTTTATTGTCCGCGCTGCTTTTAATTGGTGTGGTGATGATGGAAGTGCATAAAGTCATAAGATATATTTGTATATTGAACCGGGAAATACAGATATTAGAAAGCGGGGATTTAAATTATGTCATTACGATTAAGGGAAAAAATGAGCTTGCATCCATGGCAGAAGGGTTAAACAGCATGCGGCAGTCACTCAGAGAACAAATGTCCGGGAAAGAGGAGGCAATGAGACTGAACGGAAAAATCATTACAGAAATGTCTCATGAACTGAGAACTCCTCTGACAGCACTTATGATATACATTGATATTCTTCGTTCAAATAGTCAGTGGGATTCAGAATTTATCATGACATATATTGACAAAATCGAACAAAAGGCAAGGGAAATAAAGCTGTTGGCAGATTATATCATTGATTACTCCCTGGAAGATAAATCCGCTGCAATACCGGAACAGGACTTTGAACATCGCGAAACCGGCTTTTGAGAGTTTAGAATCGTTTAGATTGAGTTAAGAATGGTTTAAATTATGCGGAATAAGATATGGGTATCTCAAGAATATTGAGAACTATAAAACACAAAGGAGTGATGAAACATGAGGAAAATCTTTCTTGTGCCGTGCTTGTCTATGGTGATAGCCCTGGGAAGTACGATGGTCTCTATGGCAGCAACAGGCTGGGCCCAGGAGAATGGCACGTGGGTATACTATAACGGCGGCAAAGACAAGGTAACAGACACGCTTAAAAAATCCGGGAATAATTGGTATTATCTGGATGATAAGGGTGAAATGGCAACAGACAGGCTGGTAGAAGTCAATGATGACTATTACTATGTAAATTCCACCGGTGCTGTCATAACAAATGAGTGGAAATCGGTTCCGAATGATTCCCCATCCGAAGGTGAACCGGACGAGTGGTGGTATTATTTCCAAAGCAACGGAAAGGCTGTAAAAAAGCCGTCCGGCGACAATACTGCGAAACTGGTTTCCCTGCCGGTCAAGTCTGGAACAGCAAAATTCATTTTTGATGAAAACGGCCATATGATGAGCGGCTGGATTAACGAAAATGGAGAAATGATAACAGATGATGAGGCGTGGAAAAATGGGGTGTACTATGCAGGCGGATTTGATGATGGCAAGATTGTAACTGGCTGGAGCTATATAACAGCGGAAAATGATGAAGATGTGAACAGAGATGGCGATGGATACTGGTTTTACTTTAAATCCAACGGAAAGAAGATTGTTGATACAGACAGCAAAACGATTAACGGGAAAAAATACCGGTTCAATGAGTATGGCGCGGCACAATTCGATTGGTACAATAAACCACCTAAGGCGACCGGTTCTGAAGCAACTCCCTCCAATGCGGTCAACCGGTATTACAATGAAGAAAGCCAAACATGGCTGGCAACAGGCTGGTTTAAAACGGTTCCAAGTGAAGATATAGATGCAGAGGCGCATAACAATGATGAAGCTCACTGGTTCCATGCGGATAAGAATGGAGATTTGACAAAAGCACAGATTAAAACAATTAACGGTCAAAAGTATGGATTTGATGTGAATGGGAAAATGCTTCAGGGATTGTATAAGATTACCTTTGCAGATGATAAAAAAACCATAGAAACGGCAGTGGAAATTGAAAACGAGGCGGATATTCCGACCGCTTCAGAGGAAGGCGTATTTGTATATTACTTTGGAAACTCCCCCAAGGAAGGAGCGATGATAACGGGGAACGCATCAATTACGATTGATGGAGAAACATACCAGTACCGTTTTAAAAAATCAGGAAATTATAAAGGTGCCGGTGCGGATGGAATTGAAGATAACGCAATTTATGTTATGGGAAAACGTTTAAAGGCAGAAAAAGATTCCAAATATGATGCGGTTACCTATAACGGCGACCAGTATTTGATTAATACTTCTGGAAAAATCATGAAAAATGCGAAGAATCAGAAAGACGCAGATGATGTATATTACTGCACCGATAAGAAAGGAGTCATCATTTATAAAGGAACAGAAAAATATAAGAAATAGAAAGCCGTGACAGGCGGCGATCCGTTTAGGCTTTTTGGAGAACTGGAACCACTCTCGCCAGTTCTCCTTTTGCTGTATTGCCATAAAAATATAAATTTTATTGTTGTGATATGTTTTTTAGGCATAATCATCTGCTATTGGAAAGGATCTTCGCATACAACCAATCAAAATGACTATAATGGACGAACCAGTAACTGAATTCTGCCAGCAGAATACCGGCTGCCACATCAGGAATCACATGTTGTTTTGTGGTAAGGGTAGAAATACATATAGCCAATGCCATACAAAGAACGAACAATCGGTAGGCCTGTGGAAGCTGCTGTTGTCTACGGATTCCCACATAGCACAGCCAGCTGATCAGACAATGGATTGATGGGAACAGATTATCCGGTGCATCGAGCCGGTAGAGAAGGTTAAGAAAAAGATTCCAGAAACCATGCTCATTAATCAGCGGACGAATGTTAGTTGTTGGGAAAGCCAGAAAAAAGATAAGGCATATCGTTTTTGCGAAAAAATCTGCACTCAGAAATCGGTATGCATGTTCTTTTTCCATCCGGCAGCACAGAATGTACTGGCATGGCCAGTAAATGAAACTGAAAACATAGATGGCCAGTGTCCAGGGGATAACCGGAATAAACGAATCCATAGTTGTTGTTAAGTCATAGTGGAAGTGGTTCTTCATCAACATTCTGGAACCGCAGTAGACAAGTTGATTCCATAGGAAAGCCACAATAAGCGGCAAATAAATGTGGGCAGGAATCAGGGAAAGACAAGTGGATTTTTTCTTTATCATGTATGACCTCCGTAAGATAGAATCTTGTGAAGAAAATCATACATGATATCAGCACAGTTTTTCACAGAATTAAGATTATTTAAGCATTTTTAAGGAATGTACACCTTGAATGACAGAGTTCAGAAATGTTAAGAACTGATTCAGAAATGGATTAAGGGTCAACTGTTAAGATACCATAATCAGGGAGAAGCATCTTTGAAGTACATCATAGAAGGAGAAAATTAAATTTGGATTATATAATGGAATACTTCAACAAAACAGTGGAAACTTTCCCGGAGCGTGAAGCGGTAGACGATGGCGTGTACTGTTATGGATGGCGTGAACTTCATTTATTGACACAGCATATTGCCTCGGCCGTGGCAAAAAAAAGCATTACAGGTAGGCCTATACCGGTTTTCATGGAAAAAAGTGCCGATGCGGTTGCCGCTTTTCTTGGAATTATAACGGCAGGATGTTTTTATGTCTATTTAAATCCAGATTTGCCGGATGAACGAATCCGAAGAATGCTTCAGGTACTTGATGCCGATACGGTAATTGTGGATGAACAGCTGAAGAAGCGTCTGGTATCGGTGGGATTCCAGGGAAATCTACTGGGAATAGAAAAGGCAAAAGCGGAACCAATCCATAAGAATGTGCTAAAGGAGAGGATTACAGGGATTCAGAACAAAGATTACCTATATGGAATTTTTACTTCCGGCTCCACTGGAATTCCAAAAAACGTAGTGGTAAGCCATCAGGCGGTTCTTGATTTTATGGAGGATTTCTGTCAGGAATTTTCAGTAGGCTACCATGATATATTGGGAAATCAGGCACCGCTTGATTTTGATGTATCGGTAAAAGATATTTATTTGTCTGTCATTACCGGAGCCAAACTGGTTCTGATACCAAGAAGGATGTTTGCGGAACCGGCGTTGCTCCTGGACTATCTCTGTGAAAAGAGAGTTACAGTTTTAATTTGGGCAGCATCCGCTCTTTGCATAGTCAGTGCAATGAGGGGATTTGAATATAGGATTCCGGGGCTAATCCGGCGTGTCATGTTCAGCGGGGAGGTGATGCCTCAAAAACAGTTGAAGATATGGCGGAAAGCACTTCCGAAGGCTGAGTTTATCAATCTTTATGGCCCAACAGAGGTTACCTGTAACTGTACTTACTACCGTGTAACTGGAAGGGAGCCGGAACATGTGCCGCTTCCCATAGGGATACCATTTGCTAAGAGGAATGTTTTCCTTTTAAACGAATATGATATGCCAGTTATGGCGGACGGAATACCGGGGGAAATCTGTGTCGGAGGAGCGACACTCGCAGATGGTTATTACCATAATGAGGCAGAGACCAGCAAGAGATTTGTCAGAAGCCCTGTCAAAAGCCATGTAGGAATGACAATCTACCGGACAGGGGATTTAGGCTTTTATGATAATCGGGGGAATTTATGTTTTATCGGAAGAAAAGATTTTCAGATAAAACGGATGGGACATCGGATTGAACTGCAGGAGATTGAACATGAATGCAGTTTAATGGATGGTATATGGCAGGCCTGCTGTATTTACGATGGAAGAGATATAACGGTATTTTATGTAGGAAAAGCAGAAAACAGGCAGGTGCGCAGCTTCTTGAAGGAGAGGATCCCGCGATATATGCTCCCCGGCCATTTTGTAAACTTACAGAGTATGCCATTAAATAAAAATGGAAAGATTGACAGGGAATATTTGAAAACCTGGAAAGGAGGCGCGTAAATGACGGATGCGATTTTACAGGAAGCAGCAAAACAATATAAGACGCCATTCTATCTGTTTGATATTGATGAATTAATCCAAAATGTGGAGCGGATTAGGAAACTGTCAGGTGAAGATATCAATATTTGTTATGCAATGAAAGCAAATCCCTTTCTGGTTGCTGCACTGGCAGAACGGGTAAATAGGATTGAGGCATGTTCGGCAGGGGAATATGATATCTGTAGAAATCAGGGAATTAAGCCGGAGAAGATTATTTTGTCCGGAGTGTTAAAAAAGAAAGAGGAACTGGAACGGATTTTCAGAAAAGAGATGACACTGCCGGTCGTTACAGCAGAATCAAAAGAACAGTTTTTGCTGATTTCCGAGTTGGCTCAAAAATATGAAAGGAATATTCGTATCATGCTTCGGCTGACCAGCGGAAATCAATTTGGTATGGAGCTCAGTCTGGTGGAGGAATTGATGATAGAGAGTCTTGAAAATCCATATTTAAAGATAGCAGGGCTGCATTATTTTTCAGGAACACAGAAAACGGATGTGAGCTTTATGACACAAGAATTACTTTATCTGAATGGAATTTACAAACAATTCAAGAAACGGTATGGAATAGAGTTGGATGAAATGGAGTATGGTCCAGGGATATATGTGGAATATTTTCAGAAACAGAAAGGATGGGAAGTGGAAGCAGCCTTCCAGAAACTGAGAATGTGCGTAAAAAATATGAGCTTTCAGGGAACGCTCACCCTGGAACTTGGGAGAAGCCTCACGGCCACATGCGGATATTATGTGACAACCATCCAGGAACTGAAACAGAATGGAAATGAATCTTATGCCATTGTGGATGGCGGAATCCATCAAATGCATTATGACGGACAGATTATGGGGATGAGGCTTCCGTTCTATCGGCAGCTTCCCAGAAAAAGCTGCAAAGGAGCCTATTGGAATATATGTGGAGCACTTTGCACGGTCAATGATGTGCTTGCGAAAAATATGTGGCTGAATGAAGTCCATAGAGGTGATGTGTTGGTTTTTGAAAAGATGGGAGCTTACTCGATAACAGAAGGGATAGCGCTGTTTCTCAGTAGGGAACTGCCCGGAATCCTTGTGTATAGGAAGATAACCGGTTTGATTCAATTCAGGCCTTCAATACTGACCAGTTTGTTTTATAAACCATTTTCGGAAGGAGAAATATCGGATGGACGAATTAATGAAAATATTGCAGGAGTTGGAACCGGATGTAAATTACATGGAGGAGCAGGCTCTTATTGATGCCCATATCCTCGACTCGTTTTTGATACTGGAATTAGTTGCAGAGTTGGAGGATACCTATCATATCCGCATTTCTCCTGCAGATATCGTTGCAGAGAACTTCAATTCAGCCAAAGCCTTGTGGCAAATGATAGAGAGGCTTAAGGAAGAACGGTAATATGGCTTATCATACAACATTATATCTGGTCCTTTTTCTCCCGGCATCTATGATCGCATATCAGCTTATGCCGGTGAAATACCGCTTTTATGTGTTGCTGCTGTTTGGATATTATTTCTATTACTGTATCAGCGGCACACTGATTATCTATATCATGGCGGCAACCATAACTACATATTTATCAGGTCTTCTGATTGAAAAAAAGAAAGGATTTCTGATTTTCTGTATCCTGTTGCTGATGGAAAACTTGGCATATATGAAATACTATAACTTTTTTGCCGCCAATGGAAACCGCATCATCAGTTTTATAACGTCAGAACAGCCATTCACATTGAAGGCCATGATTCTGCCCATTGGGATTTCATTCTATACCTTATCAGCAGCAGGATACCTTATAGATATATATTACAAAAAAATACCGGCAGAAAAAAATATCGGGAAGCTGGCTTTGTTTCTTTCTTTTTTTCCGACTATTATGGAAGGACCAATCTGCCGCTATGGGGAGCTGGGAAGGGAGCTGTTTGCAGGACGCAGCATTACCATGGAGAGGCTGGCAACTGGGGCTCAGAGAATCTTTTGGGGACTTTTCAAGAAGATGCTGGTGGCAGACCGGCTGGATGTCCTGGTGAAAACCGTATATGACGGATATCAAAACTATGACGGGACAGTAATCAGTGTGGCAGCCGTTGCCTATACAATACAGCTGTATATGGAATTTTCCGGTTGTATGGATATTGTTATTGGCACCGGTGAAATATTTGGAATCACATTGCCGGAAAACTTCAGACGCCCTTTTTTCTCAAAGACCGTATCGGAATTCTGGAGAAGATGGCATATTACGCTGGGAAGCTGGTTTAAAGAATATGTGTTTTATCCGGTATCTATGTGGGGGCCGGTAAGAAAGCTGTCAAGGACAGCCAGAAAACATAACCGGCACTGGGGGGAGGTAACCGCCGCCGCATTGGGGCTGTTTCCGGTATGGCTTTGCAATGGAATATGGCACGGGCCAAGATGGAGCTATATATTTTATGGGCTCTATTATTTTGTGCTGATTACTCTGTCCATTGCCATGCGCCCATGTTCAGAAAAACTGTGCCGGTTTTTCAAGCTGGATCAGTCGTCTGCCCTTTATCATCTGTTTCAGGTTGGCAGGACATTTCTGTTGGTGGTGATTGGAGAGCTGTTTTTCAGGGCTGAAGGTCTGCGGATTGGCTTGCAGATGTTTGCACGTATTTTTACACAGTTTAACCTGTCGTCTTTTTGGAACGGGACTTTGCTGACCCTGGGTCTGGACAGAGGGGATTATCTGTTGATAGGAGCCGCTTTAACCGTTGTCTTTTTTATCAGTTTGGCTGAAGAAAAAGGGCGGGATGTGCGCCGGGATATAAAACAGCTCCCCTTACCGCTTCGCTGGAGTCTTTATTACAGTGTGATGTTGGCCATTTGCCTGTTTGGGGCTTATGGCGTTGGCTATATGCCAGTAGAACTAATTTACGCGAATTTTTAATCAGGAGGAAGAAACCCTTTGAAATATATGAGAAGCCTGTTGTTTTTTTTCACGTTCTTCTGTCTGATGTCGTGGAGCCTCAGACTTGTGAAGCCAAAAACATATACAACGGAAAGCGGGGTGGAAAGCCGTGATATTCATGCAGTCAATGTGCTGTCTGAGCCGGCGCAGACGCTGCAGGTTCTTTTTCTGGGTGACAGTGAAATCCAGACAGGGGTATTGCCAATGGAATTGTGGAATACCAATGGAATTACTTCCTATATTTGCGGACAGTCAGGGCAGAGGACAATGGAGTCATATTTTTGGCTGAAAGAAGTATTGAAAACACAGACGCCCCAATTGGTAGTTCTGGAAACCGATCAATTTTATCATTGCAGAGATATACAGACGGAACTAAAACATGTGATAAAGAATACCGCACACTATTACTTTCCTGTTTTTAAATATCATAACCTATGGAAGACATGGTTAAATCAAAGTGACATGGCAGCTAAAACAGAAAGAAATCCACTAAAGGGATATAATTATAACGATAAAACGAAACCATATACCGGTGGAACTTATATGGAAGAAACCGATAAAAAGGAGAAGAGTAAACCAATGGTAAGATTTTGGATGGATCGAATCTTGAATCTTTGCAGGGAAAATAATATAGAGGTCCTTCTGGTTGGTATTCCAGCTCCGCTGAATTGGAGCTATGAACGGCATAATGAGGTAAATGAATACGCACTGGGAAAAGGAGTTCCATATCTGGATTTCAACCTACTGGAAAAGGAGTTGGGAATAAATTGGCTAACTGACACGATGGACGGAGGAGATCACTTAAATATTAATGGAGCTAAAAAGGTGACGGCATATCTCGGCGCATATCTGAAAAAAAATTATGCGTTAACAGATTACCGGGAGAATCAGATGTATCAGTATTGGCATCGGGATTGGAAAAAGTATAAGGAAATTACGGGTAAGCTGCCGGTAAAGACAGGAGATTTTTAAATATAATATCAGATAAATATATTGTAGAATTTTAAATCGGTATTATACGTTGGCCTTTGGGATGAATCTGCTTATCAATCCGGAACTGCCATTGCAACGGCTGCTAACTGGTTTCGGTATCAGCTAAGGCAATCTAATAGGGCGCCATTAACACCAAACTTGGCATCCATTCCGCCGCAGCAACACATTAAGCTGCGGCAGTTTAGATGACGCTTGTGGTTTTTGACGGAAAATTGAGTGGATCTGCGGCCTGGAAAAGAGTGTTTTTCAGGCTGCAGGAAGTAGATGCCAAGCCCCGGAAGATGACTTTTCCGGGGATATTTTATTGGTTTTAACACATAAGAGGTATGGAGGTAAAAAAGACAAAAAGAATAATACAGACATCCTTTGTCCACAACGGAACCGTGAGATGGTGGAGTGCCCCGGAGCTTTCCTTCCGGCAAGCAGCCACATGAAGTTGATATCCCTGCGGCAGGCAGTCTCGGTCTTTTTGGAGGAGTAAATGGTTTGAGAGTAGGCATAGGTTAGAATCTTAAACATGGTCTTGGGATTCACTGCGGGATTTCTGCCTTTGGCAGAGTAAGCCTGATACAATAAACTGTAATCTGAATCCTCCAATTCGTGGCTCAGCAGTCGGACAGAATCATCATTAGGAACTAACCCTTCCAAACTTAATATCAAATATTTTGTGTTCTCTTTTTTATTCTGCTATACTAATATTAGTGTCTAATTCCAATTAATGTTATGGGATGGCATATCGACAGGTGGAGACGGATTAAAGTTACAACCTTCGCTGATGGGTGTTCAGCATTAACTGACAAGAGCCAGATTGGCATACTTGCTAGTGGTGTGATAAAATGGAAACAAAGAAGCTACCGGTGTCAGTAAGGCATCAATCAGGGAAGTGTTACTGGGGCCTTAAGAGAAAATTCCTCTGCCTTTAAGCAGGATGAGGAACAGATGTCATGATATCTGGTACTTTAGGAATAAGATTTCTGGAAGAAAAAGCGGAAACAAGTATTCCGAATGACGCAATGTCAAAATGATAATGTATTGCTGGAAATAATGTCGATAAGGATAGGCATTTTATCCCAATAAAGAAATAGATAATGCATAAAAATAATGATATAATAAAATCCATATACTGATTATTCCGTATTTAAGAGAAGAGAGGTGAGCGACAATGAATAAAACATATATCATGCTAAAAGATATCCCTGTATTAGAGATAGAAGATTACAGATGTAAAATATTGAATTATGAATTACTCCCCATATCGCTGCGTTATCCGGATGTAAACTACGATGATGTCATGCACGGATGGACAGAGAACCGCACCATGAATATTGGCAGGACCAATGCAAAAAAACTGTTGGCCGGTTTTCGTATCAGCCAGAGTAATCCATATATGATAGCCAGGCTATTTCATTTTGCTTCCCTTTCTGACTGTTACTGGATGAAAGACGTGGAAGAAACATATACATGGGAACAGGTAAGCCTGTTTGAGAATCCATTGGAGAAAGCAGTAACATCAACGGCTCTTCTTGGTACTAACCGGACATTCCATACACTTGTACAGAGGATTCATACACCGGAGTTCACTGCTCAGGGGATGGCGGCCAAAGCCTGGATAAGGGAAACGGACGGGCTTTATCTGTATAAAGTCGGAAAAAAGGAATTGCCGGCCAGCAGGATATTAGATGCGCTTAATATCCCCCATGTAAGCTATATCGAGGCAGAAAACAGCAGGCTGGAGGAGATGGCAGATCAAGATTATATAGATAAAATATATAAGAGGGGGGAAAAGATAGTAAAATGCCGTATTATCTCATCCGAAGAAACTGCCCTTGTACCATGGGAAGACTTTCAGGTATATTGCAGTTATCACAATAAAAATGAATATGATATGGTAAAAGGGATGGATGCTGCCAATTATTATAACATGCAAATAGCAGATTATGTACTTGGCAATGAAGATCGCCACGGAGCTAATTTTGGATTTTTCATGAATAATAAGAGCGGGCAGCTTATGGGCTTGTATCCGCTGATGGACCATGACCATGCTTTTTCGGAAGACAAGGATATTCCGTCCCAGACTTCAGAACAGGATGAGTCATTGCAGCAGGCAGCGTATGAGGCCATTAACCATGTAGAGGTATCATTTGATCATGTTTTGGGGATGAAAAAGCCAGAAGACTTAGATGATAAGCAGTGGAAGGCGGTATTGTGGCGATGCAGGGAACTGCATCAAAAAATGGGGATGGAACATCAGGGAGTGATTGAGATTCATTAGAAGATTATATGATTGGCATTTATTCCGCCGCAGCAACACATTAAGCTGCGGCAGTTTAGATGCCGGTTGTGGTATTTGAGAGGATATGATGAAAAAGACCACAGGATGTGGTGGTTCCTGAAGGAAAGTTGAGTGGAATCACGGCCTGGAAATGGGTGTTTTTCAGGGCGTGAGAAATAGATGCCTTGGCCCTGGGAGATGAATGCTCCCGGGGCCTTTTTTGGTATTTAAAATACAATAAGCAATAGATTAATATGTATGTAGATATGATGATACTATAGTTAATCAAATAAAAAAGACAGGCGTAAATATTGATAGTCCGAAGTAAAGAGGGGCTATCATTTTTTTTATCATGTCAAATTCTTACAAATAATGAAAAAGTGTAAGTTCCTTTTAAACAATGTCTCACTATCTGTACAGTACGAATATGAGCTTGATTTTATAATTGTAATATAAAAAACAAGTGATTCAGGAGGTAAATGAAATGAGTGTATCAGAAAAGGTTTTTGAAATTGTATCAAAATCATTTGGCATGAAGGCAAGTGATTTAACTGAAAGTACAAATCTGCTGGAAGATCTGAATGCAAAATCTACCAATTATTTTCCTATTATGAATGAACTGGAGGAGGAGTATGATTTGGAATTACAGTATCAGACATTTAGGAGCGGATGCAGAACGA
>ERZ894236.624-NODE-624-length-38072-cov-89.2236_pt1 | contig 38072 bp, 38 predicted proteins | sample MGYA00380297_ERZ894236 | MGnify/ENA primary metagenome ERZ894236 (study PRJEB32331, sample SAMN06328420) | human gut metagenome | biome: human gut microbiome; feature: stool | host: Homo sapiens | collected 2014-08-04 ... | reverse complement strand
CATGTTCCCTGAGCACCCTCCCCAAATCCTCACTGCTGTTTTTACGCACAGGCGCCACCACCAGGTCCTCATTCCAGGCCACCAGAGGCATTTTCATGGAGTCTGCCACGGCGCAGAACGATGTGATGCCGGGTACTACCTCCACCTCCACGCCGGCTGCCTCTATGTAGGGAAGGGTGTACATAAATGTGCTGTAAACCGCCGGGTCTCCCAGTGTAATAAAGGCGCCGGTGCGCTCCCCATTTAAATGTTTTGCGATACATCCCGCGTTCTGCTCCCACATTTCGCGCAGCTGCGTGCCGTGATAATGCATTGGATATACTAAATTTACGATTTCCGCCTCTGTGTTCTCCAAAAGTCCCTTTATGATATCAAAGGCAAAGCTGCCTGCCCCAGTCTCCTTTTCAGGACAAAAAATCACATCCGCCCCATTTAGAATGCGGTGTGCTTTTAAAGTCAGCAGTTCCGGATCTCCCGGTCCTACCCCGATTCCGTACAGTTTTCCCATTTTTCTTACCTCTTTCTGTTTTCATACCTGGTGCTCCGTCCGGTCAGGCAGTATGGTTTCTTCAATTATTACCTTTGCTTTTTATTCTAGCACAGGAGACTCTGCCTTTTCAAGATATGCAAGGCACATCAGCTCTGATAGATAATCAGGGAGAATTAGCTCATATCTGTAACCCAGGCTTATCCCTTCCCAGCTCAGCCAGTTTCCGGTTCTTTTCATTTAATGTCCCAAAATCCTTCAGGCAGCAGATGACCCGTCCGCAGGACTCCAAAACCGCCGCCGCGAGCTCATAGGTCTCCTCCCGAATCAGTTCAAAGGGCGCTTCCGATATCACCCTGGCAGCCAATGCCCTGGCAATGGGGTAATCTATATCATTTTCGTGGAGGATGCCTGCTGCAAATGGGATTCCCATGCGCTGCAGTTTCCTGTAAACCGGAATGCCGCTTCCGTTTCCGCCTATGACAAACACCTGAGGCGTCCCCTTTACCGGTTCCATCTCCAGACAGCCAAACCCGGCATAATAGCTGCCTTTAGTAATTCCATACAGCCTGGTAATATAGGAGGATGTGAAAATTTCTTCCGGTGTCCCGCACCGCTCAATGTATTCCCCGTTTACGCAGACAATATAATCAGATAGCTTCTGCGCTAAATCCAACTCATGAAGGGACATGAGCACCGCTACCTTCTTCCTGCGGACCAGGTCCTTTAAAATGGTCAGAAGCTCCAGCTTATGCCGGATATCCAGGAAGGAGGTGGGTTCATCCAGGACAATGACCCTGGGGTCCTGGCAGATGGCCCGCGCCAGAAGAATGCGCTGCTTCTGCCCGTCGCTTATCTCCGAAAAATCCCGCGGGGCAAGTTCCCATGCATGGACCAGCTCCATGGCCTCCCTGACCTTTCCTCTGTCCTCTGACGTCAGTATGCCCATCCTTCCGGTATATGGATAACGGCCTGTGCCGACCACATCCTCACAGGTCATGAGCTCAGGGTGAATCCGCTCTGTCATCAAAATGGACATCCTCTTTGCAATCTCCCTGTCCCCCATACCCTTCATGGGCATGCCATCCAGATATACTGTCCCTTCCAGCAGTCCCAGCTGCCGGATTACGCTTCGCAGAATGGTGGATTTACCAGCCCCATTTGGCCCGATCAGCGTCACGATTTCGCCCGGCCTCACATGTATCCCGATTTGCCTTATCAGAGGTGTCCCGCCGTATCCCACGGTCATATTTTCTGTCCATATGTAATCTTCTGCCATGATATCCGCCTCTCCATTTCTCTTGCATTTCTCCTGCAATTCACTGCATCCCCTTCCGGTTATGCACCATCATACAGATGACCACAGGCGCGCCGAATACAGCCGTCACAGAGCTGATGCTGAGTTCCGTGGGCGCAAAGACTGTTCTGGCAGCCAAATCGCAGAACAGGCAGAACACTGCACCGCCCAGGAAGCAGCCCGGAATCATGAGTATGGGCTTTGCCGTCTTAAACAGGCTCTTCACCAGGTGGGGAACCGCGATTCCCACAAAGGATATGGGGCCCGCAAATGCAGTCACACAGGCGGAAAGAATACTGGACAGCAGAATCAGGGCCACCCGAAACCGCAGTATGTTCACACCCATGTTCTGGGCGTACACCTCCCCCATCTGGTAAGCGCCGATGGGCTTTGCCATGAGAAAGACAAGAACCAGAGCCAGGAAAACCACTGCCGCCATGACCCTTACATTCTCCCAGGAGGTACCTGAAAAACTGCCCATGGACCAGTTGTGGAGATTGACAATGTTGGCATCGTCTGCAAATGTCACCACAAAATCAGTTATGGCGGAACAGATATAGCTAATCATCACCCCGCAGATAACAAGCATGGACATCTTCTTCACCTTACCGGAAATCATAAGGACAAATCCCATGGAAATCATGGAACCCGCAAAAGCAGCCAGAATCATACCCGCAGAGCCGATAGAGCTTCCTCTTCCCAGCAGGACAATCATCGCAAGGGAGACCACCAGTTTTGCGCCGGATGAAATCCCCAGCACAAAAGGACCTGCTATGGGATTTGCAAAAAACGTCTGGAGCAGAAAACCCGATACGGACAGCGCGCCGCCCAGTATCACAGCCGAAAGAATCCGGGGAAGGCGTATATCCCATACAATGCGGTATGAGGCGGCCTCCCCTGTCCTCCTGAACAGAATTTCACCGATTTCCTCCACAGACAGGCGCACACTGCCGGAATTGATGTTCCAGATAAATAAAAAGCACATCATGGCCGCCAGAAGGGCAAATGAAATGCTGTATTTTATATAGGTACCTTTTGTCATTCAGACTACTCCTTATTTAACGCAGCCGGTGCATATAACTGAGACCTTCCGGCTCCTCATCTGTCAGTATTCGGTGGATATCCAAAATCATATCCCCCAGACCCATGGTCTCCTGAAACAGGCTTTTCTCCGTGCACCATACATTTCCCTCCTTCACAGCCTTAAAATCAGCCAGAAGGCTGCTTTTCTCCAAAAGCTGGCTCAGTTTGTCCAGCTCCCCGTCAATGGTGCTGTTATATATAATATAATCCGCATTCCTGGCCGCGGCATAGAAGCTTTCCATCTGCATATTCATGGTGGACAATGCATTTTCATGTTCCGTAAGCCCCTGAGGCACATAGGTTCCTCCGGCCAGGTCTATCATTTTAGCCACATAATCCCCCGACTTCCTGACATTGACATAACCGTTGGAGCTGATATAGAAAAATGATACTGTTTTCCCGGTATTCTTCTGATTCATCACGGGTTCCAGCTGCTTCACCTGCCCGGCAAAACAGCGCTCTGCCTGTTCCTCCCGGCCCAACAGCACCGCATATAATTTCAGCCATTCCATTCTTCCAAGAGGATGGCTCTCGTAGCTGGAGCGTTCCACCAAAACCGGTATCCCCAACCTCTCCATCTGCTCCTTTACTTCCGGTGAATGGTAAATCATAGTGGATTCTATAGCCAAGTCACAGGACTTGCACAAAATCCTCTCATAGTCCGGCGCGTTGTATTTGCCCGCATAGAGCATCCTTCCATCTTCCAGGGCCGACTTTGCCTCCTCTATGTACCAACCGGAAGCATCTGTCCCTGACAGTGTAATCCGGTCCATTCCATCCAGGCTGCAAAACAGGTCCATGGCTGAGGTCGCCGCCAGATAAATATTCTCCAGCGGCTGTTTTATGACAACCACATCGTCCGGAAGGCCGGAAGGCTCTGATTTTCCTTCCGGCACCACCAGATAACATCCGCTGTCCTTAATCGTTATCATTGCGTAACCGCCTTCGTAGTAGTCCACTGAAAACTGGTCCGCATAGAGAAGCTCCATACCTCCGGTTCTCTTTTTGCCGCTCCAGCTTTCCGGGACAGGGTCCGGGGATGAATCCACGGACTTGTTATTCGCGGCAGCCAGATCCGCCCCGGTCCGCTCTGCCGGAGAACAGCCTGTACACACCGCTGCCATAAAGATTCCTGCGGCAGCAATCGCCATTAATTTCTTTTTTCGTTTCATCATTCAGCCCTTTTAATTGTCGTTGAATCAAACACCAGGGTATATTCCACCTCGTGAGGTTCGCTCATGGCTACGGTATCCGCTATGACCGGCATCTTCCAGTCAAATGCACTGACCGGAATCTCAAAAGAAGAATTACCCTCCGTATGAATCAGGTCGAACTTCTCTCCGTCAACCTTCATATAATCATAGTTGGAACTGCTCCAGATAATGACCGCAAATGCCCGGCCGTCCTCAACCCTGAGTGCTGCCGGTGACTCCACAGACGCCCGGCCTGAACCGCCCTCCAGCCTGACTGCCACCGTATATGAACCATCTTCCAGCTTAAGGCTCTCCGCTGAAGCCACCTTACCGTCGGCAAAAGCCTCTGGCGGAAGGGAGTCGGCGAGGAACACCAGAACACGGTCATACCATTTTTCCTTTTTCTTGCTGAAGGCGCTGCAGTCAATTTCCTTGTCCAGCGCTTCCACCGGTACCTTGAAGGTGTGTTTTCCATCTGCATTTTCCACAAATGGGATAAAATCCGCCTCAGAAGCCTGCTCCGCCTCAGCCCCAGTTCCCATATACAGTTTCAAATACCCGGTCCCGCTCATGGTCATAACCGCACTCATGGCGCCATCCTGCACCGTAAGTTCACACTCCGTAATCTGGAACATGCTGGAGCTGGAGTCCACCCTGACCTCATAGACCCCGTCCTTTATCGCATCCGCCTGAATTGGCTCCATTCCGCCTTTCACCACATCCCCGTGGCTGCCTGACTCCTGATTTCCGGCATCTTCTGCCCGGGCATCATCATATGCCGCTTCGGTCAGTTCCTCCACAGAAGATTTTGCGGCGGCACTGGTGTCAGCGGCAGCCGGCGTCTTTCCGCCGCAGCCTGAAAGGGCCCCTGCGGACAGCCCTATGGCAGCCAGGAGGGCATACAATTTCATTTTCATGTATTTCATTTTCCCACCTTTAAAAGGGCGATCAGCAAATTACCCCGACCGCCCAATTATCTTTCTGATTTACTTTGTCAGACTGTCAACCGCTGCCTGAGCATGTTCTGCAAAGAGCTGCTGGATTGCTTCCAGCTCGCCGAGTCCGTTAACAAGGCATGTCACTTCATAGCCCGCATCCTCGAAAGCAGTCTTCCAGGAGCCATCTTCGTCTCCTGCCATGTCATTGTTGGCATGGTCGCCTGCCACGATCATCAGCGGTTCCAGTACTACCTTCTGGTAGCTTCCTTCCTTCACTGCTGCCAGGACATCATCCAGGCTTGGCGCTGCCTCCACGGTACCCACATAGTAATTCTTATAGCCTGCCTCCGTGAGCATATCCTGCATTTTTGCATATACCTGGTTGGACTCTGCCTCTGTGCCGTGTCCCATAAAGCAGATGGCTGTCTCGCCGTCATCATACTGGGCAGTTGCCTCTGTGATGGCCTTCATGACTGCCCTGAAATCATCATCCGTGGTGAGGAGCGGCTTTCCGATTGCCACTTTATCAAATGCGTCAGAATACTCCGCCACCTCATTGACTAAATCCGTATACTCAAGTCCGTTCATCAGATGGGTGGGCTGAATCACAAGATTCCTGACACCGTTCTTCTCTGCGCGTTCAAGCGCCTCGCCTACATTGTCAATGGCAACATTATCCCTGGATTTTACGTGGTCAATGATAATCTGGCTGGTGAATCCTCTCCTGACTGCGAAGTCGGGAAATGCCTTCTCAATAGCGTCCTCAATGGCACCAATGGTCAGACGTCTGCTGTCATTGTAGCTGGTACCAAAGCTGACTACCAGAAGCTCATTTTCACCGATTTCATCCTGATTCCTTGCATTATCCTTTGAAGCATCGCCAGTATCGTAATTCTCCTCGTCAGCCTCGGCTGCTGCTTCGGCCTCTGCTGTTGTCTCTGGCGCTTCCGTTTCTGCCTCTGCGGTCTGCTCAGCAGTGGTCACTGTCTCAGACTCCTTGGCGGCCTCTGCCGCCGTTTCCTTCTGCCCGCCGGAACAGCCGGCTAAGGTCACTGTTGTCAGGGCTGCTGCCGCAAATAATACTGCCAGTTTTTTCATCTTTATTTTCTCTTTCCTCCTTGTTTTATGACACCGTATCGGTTAAACCAAGGTAGAGGAATATGCAGCTGTATCTGATGAATCCCAAACGGCAGCCCACACGCGCATAAGCGTATTCCGGAAGCTTTCTGCGGATATGCGATTTTCCGCAGATATGTAATACGCAGCGTGTCCATGCCCCGAAGCAATCCCCTCCGTCCGGGCACAGTTTCCCCTGCGTAAAAATCCGTTACCGTATGAGTCAGAAATCTGCGGCCGAAACACCGTAAATCGGTACAACCAATTACTCGTGATTTTGAAATTATTCCTGTACCAACAACTGGCAGGTTTCCTGACTCGTATATCAACACGCATGACCGCCTTCCCAATTCAAATTGAATCAGTGACTGTCCCTGACATAAACCATGCGCTCCTTACTTACAGTGACGAGATCGTACAGGATTTCCACCTGTTTCCCTATTACCCCCAGTCTGCCAAAGACAGACAGCGGCACCAGCTGTTCTTAACTCGATATGCTTTATCCTACCACTTAATGTAAAAAAAAGCAATAAAATCAATCATTATCCGGAAGCAGCTTCACTGTCACCATGATCTGTTTCAGAAACTCCCCTTCCTCCAGCCTGATATCCTCCATATGGGTCTGGGGAGGAAACTCAAAGGTTCTCTCCTCAATCTCCAGATAGAGCCAGTTGTAGGCCGCTTCCCTGGCATGCTCCACAGCGTCCTCCAGGTCCGGTCCGTCTGCCTCGCAGCACTGCAGATCCGGAAATGTCACATGGTAGCCTTTATCGTTTTTATGAGGCGTAAATACCGCCGGGTAAGTAAATGTCATGTCTTTCTTCCTCCAATATTCATAATAAAGCATACTTATTATATACTGAATTTGGATTCTGCACAATCTCAGACTGTTATTGTATAGCTGTAATTTTTTGGAATGTTTTTTAAGTCCGGATTCCGGCAGCACATCATAAATATAAGTCTTTGTGCCTTCATCCGGAACAATATGGACAACTGCCCCATCCCTGGACCGTATGCTGCATCCTCTCTCTCATTGTGGTGGAATCAAAACCAGAACCGTTGTTTTCCATGACATTCCCCTGCCTTCAAAGCGCCGTCCCCCTCTTAGGCATGAACAGGCCTTCCATGTCCACCCCTTCATGCTTCAGCAGCCATATCTTTTTATCAATGCCCCCGGCGTATCCGGTCAGACTGCCGGTTGTGCCTACCACCCTGTGGCACGGTATGATGATGGAAATTGGATTGTGGCCCACTGCTCCGCCCACTGCCTGTGCAGACATGGTTTCCCTGTTCATGTTCTTTGCCATTTTCTTTGCAATATCGCCGTACGTAGTGAGCCGGCCATAGGGAATCTGACAGAGGATTTTCCATACCCCCTGCCGGAATTCTCCTCCCAGGGGAGCCAGCAAAAGCTCTGAGGAGTTGGGCTTCTTTCCTGCAAAATAGCGGTCCAGCCAGTCCTTTGTATTTTTAAAAATACCAAGTTCCCGGTCCTCAGTCATCTCTTCTTTTACAGTACCGGCGAAATACTTCTGTCCTTCCAGCCATAGCCCAACCAGTCCTTCACCGTCAGCAGCCAGCTTAATCCTGCCAACCGGCGATGCATAATCTGTTGTATAATACATATTACTCCCTCTCTGTTCTCCCTTCCCACCAGCGCCAGAAGTCACGCCGGAGCAGGAATACATCCTTACCCCAGCAGTCCCCGCACCATTTCCCCGTCAAACACCACCGCTGGGACGTGGTCCACTTCTATCTGATAGAGGGCGTTGGCAGCCATATGCTCTGCGGCCTGCTCCAGATCCCGGATGCCTGTGGTGTCCGCGTATTTTTCTATGACTGCGTCAAGTGCGTCTTCTGTCACCACACATTCATTTTCATGCAGTCCCATGCGTCTTAAAACCTTTGGCATGGCGTACCTGGAAAATATGATTTTCTTCTCCTCCGGTGTATAATCCGGAATATCAATCACTGCAAAACGCGACATAAGGGGCGCACTGATTTGGCTCTTATCGTTGGCCGTGGCAATGGGATACACGCCGGCGGTGGGAATCATACATTCTATGTAATTGTCCGTAAATCCCAGATTGTCCAGGAGGGTCAGCAGAACATCGGCTGGATTGCCGTTGCCTTTTCCCGCTGACGCCTTGTCCAGTTCGTTGATGATAAAGACAAGGTTGGATTCTCCCGCCATGGAGAATGCTTCCATGATGATTCCCGGTTTGGCATTTGAATAGATGCGGGAACTGCCGGTGAGCTGTTCCGAATCATTGATGGAGCTCATGTCCAGTGTCGTCCACGGAAGCTTTAAAATCCTGGCTACCGCATAGGCAATCTGTGACTTTCCGGTGCCTGCCGGGCCAGCCAGAAGCATGCCGTATGCGGGAAGGGTATGGGTGCGGTTAATCTGTATGATGGTCTCTATGATTCTCTGCTTGACCCGTTCCATACCGTACAGCTCCTCATCCAGAATCCGGCGGGCCTCCCTTGGGTCAATGGACTCAAAATAGTGGTTCTTCCACTGTATATTCATCATGATGGAAAGGGCGCGCTGCGCATGGCGCCTCTCCTCCGGGGTCACTTCATGGGATCGGGCTACCGCCAGGTTCCTGCGGGCCCAGATTCGTATGTTATCAGGCAGCGTCCTGCCGGCGCAATTCAAGAAATCAGAAAGGCTCTGAAGACTGGTCAGCTTCATGTCGTCCCCGATTTCCTCCATGTCCTCTTCCGCCAGTTCCGTCTCCGGCGCGCTGCTTGCCAGCAGCCTGTCAATCATAAACTGGAGAAATCCGTCCTCGGCGGACAGCTTGGTCCCGCCGCCAAAGGCCACCTCCCGAATTTTATAGACCGCGTATCCGTCCCCGCGGTTCTGGCCGGACAGACGGACACTGATACGATTCTCCCCCAGCCAGCGCAGCAGACTGATGAAGCGTGCGTCAACCCGCAGGATATCCGCGCTGATGGTCCCGTCCTCCTCCTTGAATTCAAAGGCTGTCCGCTTGGCCTGATTGGTGAATACGCCGCAGGAATGGTGCTTCCAGGCCCGGCTGCTGTTATCCAGGACAAGCATGGGCTTCTCCGGAGAGGCAGCCGCCTCGCTGGAATAGTATACCGTATAGGTACACTGGGGCACCTCTTCCTTTTTGGGTGTGTCGCTGAAATCAAATACTGGCATGATAATCCTCCCTGATATTGAAAGAGAGAGTCATAACACCTCTGTGCCATATACTCTCTCCTTGTGGCTAAATTACGTGTATGTCCACTGGAAAAGCACGTTTTTCCAGCCTTATTATATGTAAATCCTTTTTTTATGTCAATAGGTGATTGCGGCCTTTCCTCTGTCCCCATCTTGCTTCTTTCTATCCCACTCCTTCCAATCTCCCGCTCTTTAAATCCTGCGTCATGAAAGCATGGTTTTATATCCGTATCATCCGTATCATCCGCATTAATTCCAGCGCACTCCGGAAATTAACGATTTCTCCCTTCGTGACTTTCCCCCGCACGCTTCCCTGAAAACTGGAATTCTGTCTGTATTTCACGTAAACCACCAATACATGCCTGGCCTGGATGGCGTGCTGAAACGGAATCTGGTCTATGCTGTAGACCAGGTTATCCCTGCTCACCTGGGGATGATGGGAGCTGGCCTCACGGTACTGCTTTTCCATCTCTGTATTTAAGAATCTGGGGTCCGTGGTAGACTGAGGGGCTCCTACCCAGTCGCATATCTCATACAGTTTCAGCGCCATATCTCCGGCTCCGTTAAATTGTACAGGCTCCTTGAGATAACAACTATATATTTCTCCGTATGGCTCTCCCTCCTTCGCTCCATGGATACATACCATCATCGTGCTTGACCTGTCAGATACCACCATTTCTTCAATCCGCCTTATGGCTTCTTCATCCTGTATGCTGCCGCCCATTTCTTACTCCTCTTCCATTTATTGTCTTTCATCCGCTATTTACAACAGAATCCCTCTTTTGTTGTAATAAACGGAAATATGTTTTGATTTATTATACTACATATTTTTTGTGTATGCCACATAAAAGTGAAAAGCCGCATTTTTTTTAGGTTCTTATTGTACAAAAACCAGGCTGGTCAAAGTCATATTTAACCGGCCTGGTTTTTGTGGAGTTTAATGGTTCTTTATTTATTGTAAACGCTTCCTTTCTGGGAAATGAGGAACAGTCAGGACATTTTGTTTACAACAAAAGAGGGATTCTGTTGTATCTGTCTATCAACAGGTCCATTTTCTCCAACTGTCTGAGATGATTCTCTCCGCTTTCCATTGTATAAATCCTTGTGGTATTAACACTGCTGTGTCCCAGTATATCCGCCAGCCTTACCAGATCCTTTTCCTGGCTGTAATATACCCTTGCAAATAAATGCCTGAGATTATGGGGAAATACCTTATCCGGATTGACCCCGGCTTTATGGCTGATTCGTTTCATCTCGCGCCAGATATTGCTTCGGTCCAGGGGCCTGCCGTTTCGCGTGACGAATATCATGCCGGATACAATATTCATTTTTCTTGCGTACGCCTTAAGGAGCCTGCACAATCCATCGGTCAGGAATACGGTCCTTACCTTTCCTTTGCAGTCCACCTCTGCAATCTGCTTATCCACCGCGTTCACTGTGATGTAATTGAGCTCCGATATTCGGATTCCGGTGGAACATACGGTCTGAAGCAGAAGGGACAGCCTCTCATTCCCTTCACTGCGGGCAACATTCACAAGCCGTTTATATTCCTCCCGGGAAAGCTCCCTCTGCCTGGAGCAAAATACCCTCTGCTTTACCTTTATTAACCGGACGGTGCAGTCCTCCCAGCCAGCCCACCGCAAAAAACCATTCAGGGCCGCAAGGGCGCTGTTTGCCGTAACAGGGGAAAAACGTTCCTTTAGTTCTTCCTTCCATAATATTACGTTTTCCTTGCTCACCTGCCTTCCGTTCACATATTCCCTGAAAAGATTCAGATAATAGTAATATTTTTTAATGGTTCCGATGCTCATTTCATTTTCATGCATCACGCTGCAATAATCCTTCATCATGCTGTCTGAGATAACTTTCTTACCCATATCCTTTCCTCCTTGAACTGCCTTCAGTCTGTTCCTCATCTGGTAGAATTCCCATTCCATCATGGATTATTCTGCCGTAACAATCGTGTTTTATAGATAAAATAAACAGGCATCCAGAACCCCAAACAGTTCCAGATGCCCATTCACAAGCATGTCTTTTTCAAAATAGCTCTGTGTAATACTGCCTTTCTCATTCAGGTCTTTATTTGTGTGTTAAATCATATCATGATTCCTGCTGCCGCGCAATGAAGGGGGGCGCCGCAAAATAAAATATTTTCCCAAAAAACAGGAGCCAAAATAAGTTTCCTTATATTGGCTCCCATATCAGAAAAAATCAGATGTCCCAAAATACGGACATTGTCATTCCGCAGACTCATATTAAGTTAAAATGTCAAAGGGTGGTTTCCCTCCACTTGACTATATTCTTAAACACCACTTCCCCATCTGTCTTCTTCCCATCCAGGATGTCAGCCAGCTCTTCCATGGCCCTGACCCCTTCCTGATAAGCAGGCGTGATGATGGCAGATATGGCTGGGGTAGTCATCCTGGTCCATCCCTCTGCGTCAAAACCGATAAGGCCCAGGGTGTCCGGAAACAGCTTCATATAATCCGGATACCTGCGAATCGCCTGGTACACCACCTGCAAAAGTCCCGGACTGGCAACATAAATCAGCGTCCTTTTTTCCAGGTTTATCTGGTCCTTCAGCATTTCATACACCCGATCGGACTTCACGCCCTCCTGGAGGTACTGGGTGGCGCCCTCCTTCCAGGCGTCCTGTATGGCATCCTTATATCCCTGGGTATTCTCAAAACCTGCGCTGATATTGGAATCACCGTCGGAAATCATGAGGAAGTTCTCATATCCCTTCTTGATGCATTCCGAAATCACCTGGTACACACAGTCATAATTGTTGCTTTTCACATACCGTCCCTTGAAATCATAGGGCTTGGCATCCAGATATACGATGGGTTTTTTCTTTTTTTCCAGGTCTGAGGCCAGCATGCCGAAACGATAGGTGGACTGGACAATAAAACCGTCAACCCCCAGTCTGAGCATGCGTTCCACATAATCCTTCTCGTGCTGGAAAGCGAGACCGCTGTTTCCGACCACAATCTGGTACTCCAGGGCGCTGGCAGCCTCCTCAATTCCTTTGAGAGCCCTGGAGCAGTATCCCTCCGACGTGTCCGCCAGAATGACCCCCACCACGCCGCTGCTCTTGGCCTTCATGGCCCTGGCTGCAGCACTTGGCTCATATCCGGTCTCATCAATGATATGCTGTATTCTCTGTTTGGTCTCCTCAGACATCTTATTAATCTTGCCATTGAGATAGAAGGACACCGTTGTCTTTGAAACACCCGCCCGTTCAGCAATCTCATTAATTGTCAACTTCTTCATTCTGACCTCCACCCGCCTCATCCTGCATCGCTCTTATAAATATACCATTAAATCCTCAATCGGTAAAGTGTCGTGATCCCATTTATGGTGTGAATGGCTGCTGCCTTGGCGTAAACCGGCACCCCTTTGCAATAGTGAATTTTACCGCCCTGCCATGTTTCCTGATTCCAGACCAGGAAATCCCAGGATTCATCCGGCGAGATGAAAAAGCTCATTGCCGTCACCTGTTCCTCCGGCTCCGGCCGGCTGCTTCCATACTGGAAAACCTGGGGGATTTTTGCCTCCGCTCCTTCTCCGATCAGACAGGTCCAGTCTGTGATACGGTCCGTAAAACCGGCTTTCTTGACCAGACAGGTGCTTTTCTCTTTCTGGTTATACTGTTTGGATATGACACAGGGCACTGCCTCAAAGGGATGGGAGCCCATAACCTTCATTGCCTCATCCCCGCCAAAACACAGTCTCCAGCAGTCCCCGGTCCCGTCCGTCCCCGCCCCCATGCGGGTTCCCTGTACGGCACTGTCCAGATGATAATACTCCTTCACCTCATGGCTGCCATTGCAGCGTATATCATTGACAATCATCCAGATTCCCTGGTCCACCGCCATCACCTTGCGGATGACCAGATAATGTGCGCCGGACATGAGACACCCGTGATAAGCCATTTCCCCGTAATGGACCGGCCCCTGTTCCCGGTAATAATTTTTAAAGCTCTGTCCAAAGCTGTCATACCCCCATGAACCCCTGGGCCTTCCATGGGACTCGCCGTCTATGACGCATACATTGTGGGCCTGGGCGCTCTTGAGAAACGGACGCAGCGGTTCCTCCTCCACGTAGGAATACCTGCCGCTGTCCACCAGTATGGGACAGCCTCTGTAATGCACCGATACATGAGTCATATCCGCATGCCCGTGCCCGCTGCCCAGGGGACCGCATTTCAGGTAGGTAAAATGGCTGTCCTCCTCCCAGCTGCTTCTAAAAAAAATATGCCCTGCATCCGCTGCATCCAGGGACAGGCTCTCCGGTTTCCTGCCCGCCATGGCACTGTACCCGATGATTCCGGCGCTGCCCAGCATCCAGGCACTGTCCAGGTCCGCGGTATCATATCCTGCATATCTGTACCTGCCGTCACCGGTAAGGACAGCCGCCTTCACCATCACATCCCTCACATCGGTAACATCGCTGTCACATTGGGCTATCTGAAAATGATCCGGTCCCGAGGCGAAAAGCACGTAATGGCTCATCCTGGCAACGGCTTTCTCCAGCCAGTCTATATTGCGCCAAAATTCCTTCCGGCCATATCCATCCCCTGCGCCTCCCGCGCCGGCCTTATCTGCCCTGCTTCCAATCCGGCTGCAGGCCCGGCAGGAAGCCAGCAGCTTCATGCAGGCCAGAAGTACCTCCATATGATACATCATAGACTGCTCCCAGTGGGCTCCGTCATCCAGTACCTGGAGCCCAATCTGACGTTCCAGTTCCTGCCAGGCCCAGTCCTCTGTTCCGTCTGCAGGTAAATATTCGGGAAACCACAGGTATCCGCTGCATATGGATGCCGTCTGAAGGACGCCCCAGTTGCTGAGTGTATACTTTCCGATGTATCTCTTCCTCAGGCTGGCAAACTGGTCTTTCATGCTCTCCATGATTTCTCCTGCTTCCTTTTCCTCCATAAGACCCTCTCCCAGAAGATGAAGCAGAAGATACTGCCAGCTCATGCACCGGATTCCCGTGTCAATGGTCCGGGTGGTCACGGTTCCCTCAGGCAGTATGGGGTTTGCCTGAATCCAATGAAGCAGGAACCATTTCAGCTTTTCCACATATCTCCTTTCGCCGGTAAGCCAGCCTGCAATAAGCAGTTTGTTCATGTATTCGTGACGGTTCAGCATGAAAATCCATTCCGGATCCCCGTTAGGGCTTCTGTCCCATATCATTTCCTTAAGGGTAAATGGTTCACGGCAGGGTTCCATATCCCATCTGTCCTCAAATGAAAATGTATGCGCCATCAGCCTGTCTGCCTGCGCCAGAATTCGTTCCGCCTCCTGCCGGCAGTTTTCGGTGATATGGGCGGACACCCGTTCCTTCTCATACCAGGCCGCGTAGGCCTCTGCTCTTTCTCTTACATGTACATATCTTCCATCATGCATAGATAACTCCTTTTTATCCCATTCAGTCTTTCTTTCATTTAGGGGGCAGCTTCATCCCCTGTCCTCATTTACAGTTTAAAGCCAGAGAGGGAGGCACCCCTGCTGCATGCTTCAGGCATACATGTCAAAGGGTACCTCCCTGCTTTTTTCTAGGCAATCAGATGCAGGACAGAAAGCACCACGCCCAGGATAATGGTAAGGATGACCAGCTTATAGGTGGTCCACTTTTTCACCTTTATAAGGTAGAAAATAAGTCCTGTGAACAATGCAGGAAGGAGCCTGGGGGCGATGGCGTCTATCATCTCCTGGATGGCCACCACCTTCTGCTGGTCTCCCGGCATATTGGCAACGTATTGAATCGGTGTGGAAATCTTCACAAAATTTACGGCAAGTCCGGAGATGACAGTCACGCCTATCATGCTGGCGATATTGGATATCTGTTCCATCTTCGTGCTGAGGGTGGCAATGATGTTGGTACCCAGCTTGTGGCCCCACATGCCGGTCAGAAGCTTCATGGCCAGAAGAATCACGTTCATGGCCACAAAGAACAGGATGGGTCCCATAATCAGGCCGTCCTGGGCCAGGGATGCGCCAATGGTTGCAAACAGCGGCGCCAGGCAGAACTGGGCAAGAGAATCACCGATTCCGGCCAAAGGTCCCATGAGAGCCATTTTGATGTTGCGGATTTCATTGGAAGGAGTCTTATTCTCCAGCATGACCAGATGAAGGCTGGTGATAAACGGAAGAAAATGAATATTGGTATTAAAAAACTCTATATTCTCCTTCAATGCTTCCTGAAGTTTGTCATCGTCGTCCTTGTACATCTTGCGAAGGGCAGGATAAAGTACATTTGCATAGCCAAGGCCCTGGTAATTGCCATAGTTAAATCCATTCTGCAGGAAATAGGCCCGCAGGGATGTCTTCATATAATCTTTTTTCTCCAGCTGATTAAATGCCATCTTCAAATTCAACCTCCACTTCTTCTACAGATTCGCCGTTTCCTTTGCCGGCATGGAAAAATACAAGCAGCGCAATGGCCGTACCGATTACAGCCACTCCCATAACAGGAAGGTTCAGGTAGGCAATGGCGATATAGCCAAACAGTACAAATGGAATCAGTTCCTTCTTTGCCATTACATTGAGAATCATGGCAAAACCAATGGCTGGAAGCATCTTGCCTGCCACGCCCAGACCCGCGCTGAGCCATGCGGGAATCAGAGAAATCACCTTCTGGAGCCCCTCGGAGCTAAAGGCGCCGCCGAATCCGATAATGAAGCCAACCACCGCAAATACGCAGACTGTTGCATTGGCAGCTATCCTGAAGCCGCGGAAATTCTTCTTATCCAGGGCCTTATACGCATAGCTTGTAAGGATTGTGGCAAAGGTATAGGTGGCTGTAATCACAAACTGGAAAGCCACTGCAAAGGGGAATGAAAGAGCCAGGGCAGAACCCACGTCAATACCGGAATCCTTCATGGTGATGGCTATGATGGTTCCCACAATTCCCGGTCCCATGGGGTTTGGCGGTACGGAACCGCCCTGGGATACGCCAAATCCCATGAATGCCAGCTCACCCACAGCTCCCATGGCCAGTCCAGTGGGAAGGTCCCCTAAAATAAGTCCCACGCCGGCTGCCATGACCAGGCACCGGTTGGTGTAAATTCCGAACAACATGCCTGCCAGACAGAAGGCTGTCCACAGACCGATAAGCAAACATTGAAACATACTGATTGTCACGATAAATCCCTCCTCTTAAACGTGTCTTTTCCAATTAAAGATACTTATTCAAATCCACCCTGGCTGCTCCGTCATCGCCGGAAGCAGTTGTCCTGGTATTAAAGACGACTCCATACTCATCACGCAGCTGCCTTAAGGCTGCCTTATCCTCGTCGCCCAGTGCAATATACTTGCTCACTTCCTCCTTTCCCGGAGCGTGATGGATATTGCCCACGTTGATTTCCTTCACAGGTACGCCGCCTGCCGCCAGCTTAAGCGCATCCTCCGGCGTCTTGCAGACAATAAAGATGGTCTGTTTCGGAGATGCCTTCATGATTACGTCACAGGTGTGCTGGATGGAAAAAAAGCGCATGGCGATGGTCTTTGGAACCACAGCCTTCATCAGCGTCTGCTGCATGGAATCCTCACTGGCCGAATCATTTGCAACAATGACCGTATTCACGCCAAGAGCTTTAATCCAGAGCTGTCCCTGTCCGTGAATCAGCCTCTCGTCAATCCTGAATGCTACAATATTAGGTACCGCCATTTCATATCCTCCTTTTATTTCCTTACCAATATAAATTCCAATCCTTATAAAACCGCGTAAGGGCTTCCATATAATAATAGTCTCCCCAGATATTACCCTCATCCACGCCCTTGCCTGAATGCCATGAATACACGCCATGGAGCAGTACCGGATTTCCGGCTTTTATCTCCGGCGCCGTATAGCGTTCCATCAGGGTGCGCAGGATACAGTGCATGGCATGGCGGTAGGTGTCCTTATCGGATTCTACCTCCGGCAGATACTTAAGCATCTCGTGAATACCGCACACCCCAATGGCTGCTGCCGATGAATCCCTGGACTGTTCTGAACCGTCTGTGAATATCAGATCCCAGTAGCACACCTCATCTTCCGGAAGCCGGTTCAGGAAATAATTGGTCATGCCTTTAAACAGATTGAAGGCACTGACATCCTTAACGTATCTGTAATTCAGCGGTATACCGTAGATTCCCCATGCCTGGCCCCTGGCCCAGGCCGAGTCATCGCTGTATCCCTGTCTGGTGACGCCCTTAAGAGGTTCCCCTGTCTCAGGGTCAAAATAAAAGGTGTGGTATGCTGAGGCGTCATCCCTTATAACATTGTTGCAGGCCGCCTCATAATGCCGTACCGCCGCGTTCCGGTATACAGGATTTCCGGTTTCCAGGGAAGCCCAGTGCAGAAGCGGAATATTCAGCAGGCAGTCAATAATCAGGCGGTAGTTATCCCTGGCTCCAAGCTCTCCCCAGGCCTGGATGAAACCGCCCTTTTCCTGAAACCGCTCCATCAGCTTGTCGGCTGCCAGAAGCCCTGCCTTCCTGCCCTTCGCGGAACCGGTCAGCTTATATCCGGCCACACATGACAGGCTGTAGAGAAAGCCCAGATCATGGTGGTCCAGCTCAATGCGCTTCTCCACCCGGTTCAGGAAGGATCCCACATTTTTAAGAGCCAGCTCCTTAAAGGCATCGTCTCCTGTGTACTCGTAGCACAGCCACAGAAGTCCGGTCCAGAATCCGTCCGTCCATTCAATGTTGTCTATGACTCCGTATGTCTGGTTCCTGGTGGCTGATGAAGGGAATCTGGTGCCAAAGTACTCCATATTGCATCTTACCTGGTCCACCACCCGATCCATGGCTGCCGTGACCTCTTCCCTGGTCAGAAACCGCGCCGCCTCGTAGTTAGCCTTCCTGTTGATTGGTTCCACATGAATCTTCTTAATCACGTTCTCAATCCCCATCCTTTCCTTAAATCGAATCTGATTGTGCTGCAATCCGATTCATTTATATTCCCTTTTGCGGTATATGCCGCTGTGTCAGCCCTTGCTCTTGTAATACGCTCTTGTAGTTCGTTCTTATAATCTGCTCTTATAATCTGCTCTTATAATCTGCTCTTATAATCCGTTCTTACAATCCGTCCTCAAACTCCGGCGCTTCCTCTCCGCTGTCCAGGGCATCCAAATCCCGCAGTCCTTCCTTACCTGCTGTCAGCAGTGTTGATGCCAGCTCGTCCAACCCATACATAGGTCTGGAGAACACGGCTTCCACCAGAGCCGCCATGTTCACACCGGCAATTACCTTGATTCTCTTGTCCGCCCGCTCTGCCCTCAGGGCCGCTGCCGTGTTAAACGGGGTGCCTCCCACCAAATCAGCCAGAATCAGGACCTCATCCCCTTCCAATGATTCCATGGCCCTTGTCATGGAGTTCTTCAGTTCCTCTGAACTTTGTCCCAGCTCAAAGTTAACTGCTGCCGTGTTGTCCGGTTTTCCAGCCACCAGGGAGATGGCGCTTAGAATGCCTTCCGGAAACCTCCCGTGTCCTGTTACAATGATTCCTGTCATGCGTTTTCCTTCCTCCTGTTTGTTTTCCTCCAGGTTTACTTCACCTTGGTTTACTACATCTTCAAGCAATCTTTTCTGTCCTCTGCAAATGCCATGTTTGGTAAATTAGTTTACCAATATTTGAAGTATAGTACTATTCACAATGAATGTCAATATCCTCTTTTATTTAAAACACTTTTCTTGCATATTGCATAGTAATTACTTCTATTTTTTGTGCATTTGTCACATATTTCATCACCATAAACTGGTATTTTTTTATTTCATCCTCTTGTTTTTTATTATTTTGTTTTTTAGTAAACCAAATAAAGTTAACTCCGCCATTTTTGTAGTAAACTTTATTATCATCTCTAGCCTTTAGTCAGACTTTTTTACTCAATAGGCATGGCGGTTTTGGAGGACACGCAAATGCAATCGGCGAGGCAATATAACCATCGCCTCGCCTAACCACATCCAACATGATATTTTATTCAATCATCGCATCCACCAAATGGCAGTACCTTTGATTCCCCTCCTGGTAAGTGTGAAATTCGCCGGACACAGTGATTTTGGTCCCCGATTCGGGGTAATCTGCCGGATATTCCATGCTGTCATCCGCAGTCCCATTGCCCGCAATTAGTATTTTTCAGGAATCCGAATATTAGCTGCATTATTAAACTTATATTTTTCTATCATGTGCTTCTTCATACAAACCAAAATATAACGGTAGCAATCCGCTATACCATCTGCAAAGGAACCCGCATTACCTTCACTTAATTGATGAAGCGCTGTAATGACTTGTTTATTGAGATGTGAAAGTGTATGTCTCTTGGACGGATAATAAGCGAAATGATGCCCCCATTCAAGAAGATGATTGGTTTCAGATAATATAACATATAAAGGATCTAAAGTGGTATGTTTCAATATGGCTTCTAAAATATCTGCCAGATAAACAGAACCTGGAGAAGTAAATCTGTCTGCCAACTCGTCCAATTCTTCTTTGGTAAACCGCAAAGCCGCAGCTAAAGCCGCCGGGCGGATAATTAATACCATTAGCTGCAGGGCATGAAGGTAACGCAATGCCTTTTCTACATATCCGGAATTAAGAGCCAGCTGATGAATTTTAGTATCATCAGGTTCTATAACGATAGTACCTTTACCATTTAATGTCTTTACGAAACCTCTTTGTTCCAGTTCTGACAATGCCTTTCTGACTGTCGATAAAGAGACATCATACTGGCTGGCCAGCTGCTTTTCATATGGAAGATACATTCCAATAGAATATTCTCCAAGGCCAATTTTCAGATTCAAGTCGTCAACAATTTTTGAGTAATAGTAATCTTGACCACGCATGGGATTCCACGAAAACGACATACCAGTTTGTACAGGGCATTCAGGCGTTGTGTCTGATAAATTATTTAACGTGTTTTCAATGGCATCCGTAAGTTTTTGATACATATTTGCTAACTGGCGGTACTTTGCGGACGGATCTTCGCCCTTTAATATGTCTATAATAACGCCGGTCACAGATGCAGACCCCTGTAAAAAGTGTTTCGTGAAATAGGGGCAATCTTCTGTAAAAAATGTAAGCTTATTGTAAAGGCCAAATGTAGAATAAAGTTCGCTGAATAAGGAATTACCGCCTATTCTTAATATATCATATCCCAATTTAAAAGGAGGACGCCATCCACCAGCGTAACGTCCCAAACGCAATACCTTCATAGCGTGTTTATAATGTGGCATTATCTCCGCATCGCAGCCCTGCAAGGCAAAAACCAGAAGTGAAGGCAATATTAGAGCAAAGGTCTGATATACCTGTAATATACTTTCCTTCTGTTTCAAAATGTCAAAAACAGTATTCAATGAATTGGGCGTATCTTTTCTTGATACAACGATTGGAGCAAGGCGGGGCTGAATCTCAATCAGCCCTTCTTCCCGCAATGCGTCAAAAACATGGTTAATAGTATATCTGCTTACATGAAATTGCTCGCAATACATCCTTGAAGATAATAAAGAATTTCCAGGAAGTATCTGGCCCTCCAAAATGCACTGTTTAATTTCGTTATATACAAATGTAAATTTTGTTTCTTTTGGTTTCATAACTTATCTCCTATCTGTCTGAATTATATCATGAAGAGCCATTCTTGTCAGCATTAAAAGGACCAACCTATTTGCACTCCTGACCAATATGAGTATTGCCAGTTTATAAAGATAACATTTATAATTAAACCGTAAAATTGGTAGGAAAGAGATTAAGGTTTTATGGAAAAACAGAAAATTTTAATTGTAGACGATTCTGAAATAAATCGAGCTCTTTTGGTAGATATCCTGGAAGAGCAGTATGATGTGGCAGAGGCTGATAACGGTGTCGAAGCAATTGCACTTCTCTCAAAGCAAAGAACGGATTTCTCACTCCTGCTTCTGGATATTATGATGCCTGAAATGGATGGATTTGAAGTGTTGGCATACATAAACAAATACCACTGGAATAATACATTTGCTGTTATCATGATTTCTGCTGATGATTCTCCTGTGAATATAAAACGCGCCTATGATTTGGGGGCCTTTGACTATATCAGCCGTCCCTTTGATTCAACCATTGTTCAGCGCCGAATTTCTAATACGATGTTTCTATATGCACGGCAGCAGCGTCTTGAGAAAATTATCGCAGAACAATTTCACGAGCAGGAAAAAAATAATAAGCTGATGATTTCAATCCTGTCTCATATTGTGGAATTTCGTAATGGAGAGAGCGGCTTACATATACTGCATGTAAATACTATTACAAAGTATTTATTAAAGCAGCTGGTTCGGCGTACCGATCAATATCCTCTGTCCAAAGCTGATATTTCTTTAATCAGTACTGCTTCTGCGCTGCATGATATTGGTAAAATCTCAATTTCCGATGCAATTTTGAATAAACCTGGACGCCTTACGGAAGAGGAGTTTGAAGTGATGAAAACTCACTCGATGGTCGGTGCCAACATGCTGTTAGACCTGCCCATTGAGCAGCAGGAAGTTCCGCTTGTCAAAGTAGCTTCTGAGATTTGTCGATGGCACCACGAAAGGTATGATGGCAATGGTTATCCGGATGGACTAAAGGGAGAAGAAATTCCCATAGCCGCCCAGGTGGTTGCGCTGGCCGATGTATACGATGCTTTGACCAGTGAGCGATGCTATAAGAAAGCTTATTCACATGAAGTAGCTATGAAAATGATTTTAGAAGGACAATGCGGTGCATTTAATCCTACCCTTTTACTGTGTCTGCAAGAAATTGCGGATACACTTCAAAGTGAGCTTATGGATAACTCTTCTGGACAAGAGACTAAAAATATTTACGATAGGTTGTTTTCCTATGAAAAATACACCTTCCTGTCTCGCAAACAGCGGCATTTGCAATTATTATATATTGATTCGTTAACCAGTGTCTACAACCGCCGTTATTATGACAAACATTTTCAAGACGCAGATAATATTCAAGCAATGGTCGTAATAGATGTAGATAACTTTAAGCATATCAATGATAATTATGGCCACGATATAGGTGACATCGTGTTGCAAAGCATTGCACAAACTGTCTTATCCTGTGTACGAAAAACAGATGCCGTGATCCGTTATGGTGGCGATGAATTTGTAATTATCTTTTTCAGTATACCTGCAGATATATTTGAGAAAAAACTGGAGAGGATCAGATACCCTATTGATAGTCTGATAATTGACGACCATCCCGAACTGCATATGTCTGTAAGCATAGGCGGAGCGTATGGAATAGGAACTACAAAAAAACTCTTCAAAGTTGCAGACAATATGATGTATCAATCAAAAAACACAAAAAACCAAGTGTCCATATGTTTTCTTAAAGAGAATGAGGACAGCACAGACAACATTTAAAAAGGAAGAAATGTGATTATGAATCTAAAAGATTGTTATATAAAATTTGGCGGCGATTTTGATGAGGTACTGGGTAGATTGCGGCGGGAACAGACCGTCCAGAAATTTGTATATAAATTCCTGGACGATAAAAGTTTCAATTTATTTGAAGTGTCTATGGGTAATAAGGACTATGCAGAGGCTCTCAGAGCCGTTCATACACTCAAAGGAATTTGCCAAAATCTTTCTTTTACCAGATTGTTTGAAAGCAGTAGTCTGGTAACAAAAGCATTAAAAGAAAATGATTGGAATAAAGCTGGTGATATGATGCCGCAATTATCAAAGGATTATTATGAAATTATTAATGTTATTGAAGATTTTAAGAGTTGCAAGGAGGAATGACGTCAATGGGAAACAGTAAAAAGAAGAATCCTACAACGCGTTTTCTAATATGTAGTTTCATTGGGCTATTAATCTTTAGTATTATTATTTTCAGCCTGCTCGGAATCTATATGGGACGAAAGAGTGAAACGACTGTTTACGAAATTGGGGAAATTTATATGTCTGGAATGAATGAACAAATGTCCAGGCACTTTGAAACTGCAATTAAATTGCGTTTTGAGCAGGTCAGCGGCATTGTTTCTGTTGTCTCAGCAGATAATAAGGATAAAGAGAAGTTATATGAGGAACTTGTTTACAGGACGCAGGTCAGAAATTTTGACTATTTAGCACTTTGTTCTGCTGAGGGAGATTTTCAGACTCTTTATGGACAAGCAATTGAGCCACTTAACCCAAAACCTTTTGTAGAAGCATTAGTACAAGGGAAACAAAGAGTCGCTGTAGGCGTTGATTCTGCTGGAAATGAAGTGGTATTGTTTGGCGTTAATGCTACTACTTATCCTATGCAGAATGGCGATATGAGCACCGGACTGGTAGCAGCCGTTCCTCTGGAGTATATCACCGATTTCCTTTCCTTAGAGGATGAAGGGCAGCTGATGTATTATCATATTATACGGCCAGACGGCGGTTTTGTAATACAAAACCCCAATACTGAGTTGTGGTATTTTTTTGAACAACTACAAAGGCAACTTGATTCTACAGAAAACGAATCATCTGTAGAAAATCCTATTGAAAAATTTTGTGTTGCTCTAAAAAATCATGAAGAATATGTTGCAACATTGGAAGTAAATGGTGAAAAACAGCAAATTTATGGTATATCATTACCTTATTCTGAGTGGTATTTAGTATCGGTGATGCCGTATAGTATATTGGACGATGCCATAAACAATCTGAGCAGCCAGCGTATGTTCATGACATGGTTGTCCTGTGCTTCTGTTTTAATCATTCTAACATTGATTTTCCTCCGGTATTTCTCCATAACCCGTTCACAGCTGCATGAATTGGAGAAGGCCCGGCAGGTGGCTCTTGAAGCGAACAAAGCCAAAAGTGAATTTTTAGCTAACATGAGCCATGATATCCGTACACCCATGAACGCGATTGTAGGCATGACTGCGATTGCCACAGCCCACATAGATGACCGGAAACAGGTAGAGAGTTGCCTTAGAAAAATTACATTATCAAGTAAACATCTATTAGGGCTGATTAATGATGTTTTGGATATGTCTAAAATTGAAAGCGGTAAATTAACTTTAACAACAGAGCAAGCTTCATTAAAGGAAGTTGTTGAAGGAATTGTTAACATTATGCAGCCACAGGTAAAGACAAAAAAGCAAACCTTTGACATACATGTTGAAAATATCTTAACAGAAAATGTGTGGTGCGATGGTGTCCGCTTGAATCAGGTTTTGCTGAATCTCTTATCAAATGCAACGAAGTATACACCGGAGGGAGGTTCGATACAATTATCCCTCTCTGAAGAAAAATCCCCGAAAGGAGAAAACTATGTCCGAATTCATATCAAGGTCAAGGATAATGGAATTGGCATGTCGCCGGATTTCCTGAAAAGAATATATGAATCCTATAGCCGTGCGGATGGAGCCAGGATACATAAAACTGAGGGTGCCGGTTTGGGTATGGCGATTACAAAGTACATTGTGGACGCAATGGAAGGAACCATTGAGATACAAAGTGAGCCTGATAAAGGTACCGAATTTCTTCTTATGTTTGATTTTGAAAAAGCGGTTGCAATGGATATGGATATGGTTCTTCCCGCCTGGAATATGCTGGTGGTTGATGATGACGAATTATTATGCCAGACAGCCATGGACGCACTAAAATCCATCGGAATAAAAGCAGAATGGACATTAAGAGGAGAAAAGGCAATAGAACTGGTAAATGAACACCACAAAAAGAGAGATGATTATCAAATTATTCTATTGGATTGGAAACTGCCTGGTATGAATGGGATTCAGGTTGCAAAAGAAATCCGGCGTAATCTGGGAGATGAAGTACCGATTCTGCTGATTTCTGCATACGACTGGAGTGAATTTGAAGCAGAGGCCCGTGAAGCGGGTATTAGTGGTTTTATTTCCAAGCCACTTTTTAAATCTACGCTGTATCATGCTTTGCGTCAGTTTATGGACGTTGAAACGGAACCCGGCCAGACATTGAACCAAAATATTGATCTATCCGGACGCCGTATCCTGCTTGCGGAGGATAATGAGCTTAACTGGGAGGTCGCAAAAGAATTGTTGTCCGATTTGGGCGTGGAACTGGATTGGGCAGAAGATGGCCAGATATGTTTGGACAAGTTCCAAAAATCACCAGAGGGTTATTACGATGTTGTTCTTATGGATATACGGATGCCGCACATGACAGGATATGAAGCCACAAAAGCGATTCGGGGACTGAATCATCCTGATGCCCTATCTATTCCAATTATAGCTATGAGTGCGGATGCTTTTTCGGAAGATATACAGCATTGCCTGGAGTGCGGTATGAACGCTCATATAGCAAAGCCTATCGACGTTATAGAATTGACCCGCTTGTTAAAAAGATATTTAATATAGCTCCTGCCCTAAAAGAAGGTATGCTGCCAAAGAGGCGGACATGATTTTTTTGGAAGCATTCTCCCATTCAGTTTTATATGTATACACTGATGGAAGAATGCTTCGTCTCTCCTCCGAAGGGCTGAAGCCGTAGTCTGGGGAGTCATTTGTTCTTCATTTGTGTTTCGTTTACGGACAGCTAAAGGCAGCAACGGAAAATGCCATCAGACTGCAAGCAGAAATAAAATTTCAATCCCTGCTGTCTATATTAACACATTGCTGCAGCCTGAATTCCTGCGATTGCGCCATCAGCAACTGCTGTAGCTACCTGTCTTACCTTTTTTACACAGATATCTCCAGCAGCAAATACTCCCGGAATTTCTGTCTGCATACATTCATCCACTGGAATATATCCGTTATCTAACTTCAATTCTGTGTATATCTGAGTGTTCGGAACAATACCTGCATATACAAATACTCCGCACTCTGCATCTTTTACAATCTGTTTTTTTCCTGTTTTGTTATCCGTAAATTCAAGCTCCTCAGCTCTTTCGTTACCATATACTGCTGTGAGACTTGAATGTGGCATAATTTCAATATTATGGTGTGCAGCAACTTTATCTTTAAATTCCTGTATGCATACAAGTTCATCTTCCACGCATATCGCCTCCGCTTCTGACAGCTTCCATAAGCGGATAAAGCATCATCATGGTCTTTGAACAGATTCCCTGTCCATCTTTATTAACCGGACATCCGTAAGTACATGAGTATTTATCGCCAACTTCTTCTCCGTTCCTGCAGTAATGCTCTGTGTGGTCACCCCGCAGAAAACCGGTGACCTCTATCTCAAATTCATATTCTTCGTCATACCATTTTTTCATCGTCTCTGACTCCTATTTACAATTTTTCTGATGAGCCTTTATCTTCTTCATCGCCCAGTCCACATATCCCAGATGCTGATCTGCCATAGCCTTGGCAATTGTACTTTCTCCGATGCCCGGAAGTCTCTGATTCTTTGTATCAAAGTGGGAATTATTTTGAACATATTGTATCTTTTCCAGAAAAACTCTTGAACTTTGGAAATTAAGGTGTATAATAACGATAAGTAAAAACAGGGGAGCTTGTGTAGCAGGCTGAGAGGAAGTCATCCAACTTCGACCCTTTAACCTGATGCGGATAATGCCGCCGTAGGAAGTCATCATTGGACGATTTTTTACAGGAGGCATCCAGATGGTGTCTCCTGTTTTTTGCTTTACAACTGAATAAACGGGGAGCTTGCAAACAGGCTGAGAGGAAGGTGCGACCTTCGACCCAAAACCTGATTTGGATAATGCCAACGGAGGGAACGCTAAAAACAAACGGAAAACCTCCAAGTAAGAGGTTTTCCGTTTGTTTATTTTGCAGGAGGTGTACGCATGGTAAAGATAAACGGCGAATTCTTGGACATTGCAGGAAAGACGATTTCTGAATATCTCGCATCAACGGCCTACGATCCTAAGCGGATCGCAGTAGAGCGAAATGGCGAGATCGTATTCAAATCCCAATACGCCGAAACTGTTCTGGGCGATGGCGATCGCATTGAGATCGTCAGCTTTGTGGGAGGTGGTTGATTTGATACTAACAAAAAAGGCGTGGCAGAACGCTCTTGTGCAGCGGCATGGTCGTGAGCGACAGGATAGGTTTTCTGCTGCTACGGTTGCGATCTGCGGCTTAGGAGGACTTGGCTCTAATATCGCCATCGCACTGGCTCGCGCAGGTATTGGGAAACTGATTCTCATCGACTTTGACAGCGTAGACATCACCAATCTGCATCGCCAACAGTACAAGTTTTCGCAAATCGCTATGCAAAAAACAGAAGCACTTGCGGAAAATCTGCATGAGATCAATCCGTATGTAGAACTGAAACTCCATACTGTCCGCATTACGGAAGAAAACGCCGTGCCGCTTTTACAAGATGCAGACATCATCTGTGAAGCCTTTGATAATGCAGAAGCAAAAGCGATGTTGACTGACCTTGTGCTGGAACAATTGCCGGAGAAATATCTTGTAGCCGCTTCCGGAATGGCTGGATTTGATAGCCCCAACAGCATCCAGACCCGGCAAATCACAAAACGGTTTTATCTCTGCGGTGATGGTATCAGCGATGTGGCAAATGAAGTGGGCTTGGTATCATCCAGAGTGATGATCTGTGCCGCCCATCAAGCACATACGGTTTTAAGAATTTTATTGAACGAAAGAAGGAATGTAAAATGAATAATGATAAGCTGATTATTGGTGGACACGAGTTTAATTCCCGCTTTATTTTGGGGTCTGGCAAATATTCCATGAAACTCATCGAAGCGGCGGTTAAGGATGCTGGTGCAGAAATTATTACCCTTGCAGTGCGCCGTGCCAACACAAAAGAACAGGAAAGTATTCTTGATTACATTCCCAAAGGCGTGACACTGCTGCCCAACACCAGTGGTGCAAGAACCGCTGATGAAGCTGTCCGTATCGCCCATCTTGCAAGAGAGCTGGGATGCGGCAACTTTGTGAAAATCGAAATTATGCGTGACTCCAAATACCTGCTGCCTGACAATCAAGAAACCATTCGTGCAACGGAGATCCTTGCCAAAGAGGGATTTGTGGTCATGCCTTATATGTACCCCGACTTGAACACCGCCCGTGATCTTGTCAATGCCGGTGCTGCCAGCGTGATGCCCCTTGCTTCTCCTATTGGCTCTAACAAGGGTTTGGCAACCAAGGAGTTTATCCAGATATTGATTGATGAAATCGATCTGCCTATCATCGTCGATGCGGGTATCGGCAAACCCAGCCAAGCCTGTGAGGGAATGGAAATGGGTGCAGCGGCGATTATGGCGAACACCGCCCTTGCAACAGCTGGTGATTTGCCTATTATGGCTTCGGCTTTCAAAAATGCAATTGAAGCCGGACGCAAAGCATACCTTTCCGGTCTTGGCAGAGTGCTAACCCGTGGCGCATCCGCTTCCGACCCTCTGACCGGATTTTTACGTGATTAACGAGGTGCAACAATGGAAAATCAATTTTTTGTAGACTCAGAATTTCTGTCCCCGAAAGCTCTTGCGAAAAAACACAAATTAGAAACAGACCCATCCTCCCGGAAAAATCACATGGAGTATATGCCGGGTATGGAGATCATCGAGTCCGATGTCTGCGGTAAAGTCATGGAGCAAATGAAAACCTATGACGCAAGCCGGTACACAGTAAAAGATGTAAAGACGGCTCTGGAACACGAAGCTTGCTCCATTGAGGATTTCAAAGCCCTCCTCTCTCCTGCGGCAGAGCCGTTCCTGGAGCGGATGGCAGAGCGGGCAAGGTTGGAAACCAGCAAGCATTTCGGCAATACTGTCTATCTTTTCACGCCGCTGTATATCGCCAACTACTGCGAAAATTACTGTGTGTATTGCGGCTTCAACTGCTATAACCATATCAACCGCATGAAGCTGAATATGGAGCAGATCGAAAAGGAAATGAAGGTCATTGCTGACTCAGGCATGGAGGAAATCTTAATTCTCACAGGAGAGAGCCGTGGACAGAGTTCGGTTGAATATATTGGAGAGGCTTGTAAGCTGGCACGAAAGTATTTCCGTATGGTTGGGCTGGAAATCTACCCGGTCAACACCGACGAGTACAAGTATCTCCACAAGTGCGGTGCGGACTATGTAACGGTATTCCAAGAAACCTATGATACGGAAAAGTATGAACAGCTTCATCTCATGGGGCATAAGCGTGTCTGGCCCTATCGCTTCGATGCACAGGAACGGGCACTGCGTGGCGGTATGCGTGGGGTTGCGTTCTCGGCTCTGCTGGGGCTTTCTGATTTCCGAAAGGATGCTCTTGCCAGCGCACTTCATGTGCACTACCTGCAGAGAAAATACCCCCATGCAGAAATGTCCCTGTCCTGTCCGCGACTCAGACCCATCATCAACAACGATAAGATCAATCCTTTGGATGTTCACGAAAAGCAGCTTTGCCAGATCATCTGCTCCTATCGGATCTTCCTGCCCTTTGTGGGTATCACGGTTTCCTCTCGTGAAAGTGCGGCTTTCCACAATGGTATCGTGAAAATCGCCGCCACCAAGGTATCTGCCGGTGTTTCCACTGGTATTGGCGACCATGACACCAAGTATAACGGAAAAGAAGCAGACGAACAGCAAGGTGACGAGCAGTTTGAGATCAACGATAACCGCAGTCTGGACAAAATGTATCAAGACATTGCCAATGAAGGCTTGCAGCCGGTTTTGAACGACTATATCTATGTATGAGGAAAAGAAAATGAGAAAATTTGATCCAAGTTTATATTTTATCACCGACAGTACAGGTTTCACCGAAGAAGAATTTCTGTACCGGGTAGACCAGGCGTTACAGGGCGGGGTGACCCTTGTGCAGCTTCGGGAAAAGGACAAGTCCACCCGTGAATATATGGAGCTCGCCAAAAAGGTGCATATCTTGACAAAAAAGCACAATGTCTCCCTTATTATTGACGACCGGGTGGATGTTGCCCTCGCTATTGATGCCGAGGGCGTTCATGTAGGCGCAAGCGATATGCCCGTTGCAACCGCGAGACGGTTGATAGGCGATGATAAAATCGTCGGTGCAACCGCCAAAACCGTCCCGTGGGCAAAAGAAGCCTACGAACAGGGCGCTGACTACTTGGGCGTGGGAGCCATCTATCCCACCACCACGAAGGTCAAGACGGTGCTGACTTCCACCGATACCCTCCGGGATATTTGTAATGCTGTTCCCATTCCTGCAAATGCCATCGGCGGTCTAAACAAGGATAACATCGACATTTTAGCAGGTATTCCCATTTCCGGCATTTGCGTGGTTTCTGCCATTATGAAAGCGGACGATTCGAAACAGGCAGCCGAACAACTCAAAGCCAGAGCGAAAGAATTGGGCTTATGCTAAGAGGACGCCAATTTCTGAAAATGCGGAGCAGGGAATTCTGGCACTTATTTATAGCTGGAAATGGAATGGATCGACAAACTGAGAGAATTTCAAGTTTTGTGTAAACAGAAAAAACTGATATAAGATATGACATTAGTTACTAAGGGGCAAAGCCGTTGCTTGGGCTTTGCCCCTATCTGTATTATAATCCAGATTCCGGGATTCGGTTTATAACTTTCATACACTCTCTTTCAAATATCCACCTGCATTTTTCCCGGCTTCCGCTCCGACTATATTATAAGCTGCCTGAAAATAATGGAATTCATCTTTCATCAAACCGCGTTCTTTCATCTGCGCAAATGACCGTGATACCATCACAACATCTTTGTTTTCCGCGGCTATTTGCTCTTGAGCCTGCATAATCTCTGAATAATCCTGCGGACCTGTACCATTGTAATGACCAATTTGAATCATAAAACATATTTCAATGCCATATCTCTTCATCTCTTTGAACATGCAGTCAAAAGAAGTCTTGTATTCTATACCAGTCATCCCCAAGTCGCCATCTGTCTCACCCTGGCACCACAGCATGAATCTGTGCCGAATCAGATAACCCGATGAACAAAGATATTTTTCCGCTCTCTTCAATCGACCGACTGCATCCATCAGGAATGCACTGCCCGGCTGCCACTGCGCAATGCTACTACCACCCTTGGAAGCTGACACACCTACAACCGCAATACCGGTTGTCTCATAATATGCATTACAAAATGCCGTCGCCAGAGAACCTGTTTTCAGATTCTCTGAAATCCCCTGCGGATTATTTTCCCTTCTGCCAAACGGTTCCACAATCGGATATAATCTTGTTGGATCGGATATAGCTCTGAATTCATATCCTGCCCCAGGCATCAGTACCGGAGGGGTTTCCGGCCATTCCTGAGAACTTATTCCTCTTCCCGCCATGTTCGACTGGCCCATAAACATAAATAAATCAATCTGCTTCCTCATCCATATGTCCTCTTCGGCACGTTTTCCCTGCTACCATACTACCACAATCCTTTCATCAAAAATAATCTATTAGACTTTGTCTCGAATCCATTCTCCGCATAAGTCTAACCAATGTGCAACGTGGGAATCCGCATAACGCCCCTTATCTGACTCTTCTACTTCTTTCGTAGCCAGAGATAACCCATGCACCCCTTTATGAAAAATATGTATCTCACTGGATATGCCCTGATTCATCATACTTTGGGCAAGCAGCAGAGAATTCTGAACCGGTACATCACGATCTTCCATGGTATGCCACAAAAACATCGGCGGCACGGAAGCATTGACAAGCTTCTCTACAGAAAAATTATCCCATAAGGATGTATCATCAGAGAGCCGCTCAAAGCTGCCTCTATGCGCATATTCACCTGCACTGACAACCGGATAACAGAGAATCAATCCGTTAGGCCTGCATGCATCCTGCTCTTTTTTCTCGGAGAAAAACTTTGGATTACTCCAGCTCACTCCAAGCATACCTGCCACATGTCCGCCAGCGGAGAAACCGCATACACATATTTTATTCGGGTCAACATAAAATTCTTCCGCCATAGCGCGCACTTGGGATACTCCCCATGCCAGGTCAAGCATCGGCCCATACATCAGATTCTGTCCCTGTACATTATATTCCATAACAGCCGCCTGAAATCCCTGTTTGAGAAACGCTTCTGCCACTGGCCTTTGTTCCCGGTCCGACAGCCACAGATATCCTCCCCCCGGGCAAATGACTACCATGGGAAGCATTTGTTTTGATTCATGATAATAAATACTGATTTTTGCACCGGTTTCCTCATTCAAAATAACATGCTCCATTACTCTTTTCCACCCCTTATTTTACAAATGCCGGAAGTACCATACTAATCTGCGGAATATAAGTAACCAACAGAAGGGTAATTCCCATCATTATGTACAACGGTATCATTGTTTTTGCAAGACGTTCAAATTTTATTCCGGAGATAGCGGAGCCAATGAACAGCGTACCACCTACAGGAGGTGTCAACAGTCCAACACCCAGATTGGTAATTAACATTGCACCAAACTGAACCGGGCTCATACCAATAGATGTGGCAATCGGCAGCAATATCGGTGTCGCAATCAGAATGATAGATGACATATCCATTAACATCCCCATAAGAATCAATATCACATTAACAATAATCAATACCACATATGGGTTTGTAGAAAAATGAAAAATGCCTCTGGTAATTAGCTGAGGTACTTTCAGATAGGCTAACAGCCAACCGAATGCAGAAGATGTTGCAATCAACAGCAAAATCATTGCCAGAGTTTTCACTGCCCTCATCACCATTTTAGGCAACTCACGGATTGATACTTCTTTATAAATCCCAAATGTCACAAACAATGTCCACAGCACAGCCACAGCAGCGGATTCTGTCGCAGTAACAATGCCAGTACATACTCCAATTACTACGATTGCAATCGTAATCAATCCCCAAAATGCCTGAACAAATGCTTGCGCTACTTTTTTAATATCAAACTTTCCATCTATAGGGTAGTTCTTTTTTCTTGCTTTTATATAGCTGTAGGCCATCAGGAGTGACCCCATAAGAAGTCCTGGCATTACACCCGCCATAAACAAGGCTCCCACCGATACTCCGCCTGCCACCATTGCATAGATAACCATATTATGGCTTGGCGGAATCAGAAGTCCCGTAACGGAGCTGGTCATGGTAATCGTAGTTGCAAACTCTTCATCGTATCCTTTTTTTTTCATCATCGGAACCATAATCGGACCAAGCGTTGCAGTGCAAGCCGCCGAAGACCCGGACACACAGCCAAACAACATGGAAGCCACCACCGTTACCATGGCCAGTCCCCCCCTCATCCATCCAACCAGACTGGATGCCAGATTAACCAACCGCTGGGCAATTCCTCCTGTACTCATAATTTCTCCCATCAGGATAAAAAACGGCACCGCCATAAGGGAATAACCATTCACACCTTTTACCGCATTCTGAATAACAATATCAGCCGGAATATTCAAGTACCAGCACGTTGTAAAACAGGATATCCCTACAGATATCGCAATCGGTGTCCGTAAAAACATCAGGCCGAAAAAAGTTCCAAGTAAGATTATAATTGCAATCAATTGTGTTGACATAATAAACTCCTTCCTCTGTCAATGCTTTCGATAATAAAGAAAATTCCAGATATCGGTACTGCCGCATAAAGTACCGTCGACGGCATTCCCAGGCCTGACATAATATTTTGTTCTGCAATACCTAACAGGGAATACCCATAGACAGTAAAGCAGATTCCAAGCAACATCGTCATTGCCAGCCCAAACCATTCCAGTACCAGTACATACTTTTCAGAAACCATATTATCAATTAAAGTCATTTTCAAATGTACGTCACTGGGGATTGCATAAGCCGCTGCCAGGAAACAAAACCAAACACCTAACAATAGTGCCAGCGATTCTCCCCAAGCCGGGGTGTAATGAAGGATATAGCGACAAAATGCCACCCCGGCAACTATGACAACTTCCAGCAGTAACAACACCATACTGACAAAATACAATGCCTGGTTAATAAACTTGAAAATGCGTTCCATATATAACCTCCTCTACTGCATTGATTGAATCTCTTCAATTATTTTCTTGTAATTTTTTCCATATTTCTCATAAACCGGCTGTACCATTTCCCGCCATTCAGCAATATTATCCGGCTCAATAACAGGTGTACCTGCCTCCTCTAATTTCTTCATTGTATCCATATCATCCTTTTCAGCCTCAATACGGTTAAATTCTGATGCTTCTATGGCAGCCTCTCGAATCAGCTTCTGATCTTCAGTACTCATCATATTATAAGTCCGGCTACTCATAACCAGCGCGCTCAAACCGCATGTATGCCCATCTGCTACCATATATGGAGAAACCTCATTAAAAGAGTTGGAAAGATATCCGGACAGCGGCTGATCCGCACCGTCCACCACACCTGTCTGCAAAGAAGTAAACAACTCACTATATGAAATCGGCGTAGGAGAAGCGTTAAAACACCGCATTGTATCAAGCATAATTGCTGACTCCGAAATTCTTATCTTCATCCCGTCAAGATCTTCTGGCTTCTTCAATGCTTTACCTGTCGCAAAAAAATTACGAGAACCTTCATCCATGTAACTTAATCCAACAACACCGTCCACATTTTCAGTGATATCTTCAAGCAGCTCCGTTCCAATCTCACTGTTCACCACATTCCACTGATGATTTCTGCTGGTGAACAAATATGGCAAGGATAGAAGAGCAAACTCGTCTGCCCCAAAATCCGAAGCCGTGAATGGAGTAAATCTCACAAAATCCAATGCTCCCATCTGCACAGTTTGAAGCTGAGTTCTAGCATCCCCAAGCTGCCCGGCCGGATAAACTTCCACATATATCCGTCCATTGGATTTTTCACTGACAATATCCGCAAATTCATATAATACTCTTGACATAATGTGCTGTTCTGGATTTGCTTCCCCTGCACGCAGGATAATCTCAGCTTTTTTTTCCGCAGATCTGTCTCCTGCATCCGGGATTGTGGTAGGCTCATGGTACGATCCACATCCGCTCAACAGCATTGTCGCCATAAGACCTATACATACATTTGCAAAAATTTTTTTTCTCATAAAATACCTGCCTTACTCGTTTAGTTAAACGTTTAATCTTTGGGTATAGAATCCCCCAATTACACATAATCCTCAATATTTTCCTTTAAAATGACTCCTAGTCTAATTGGGTTAATCTGATATTGTTTACCTACTAGATAATGATACATCATCACCACAGCCTCCCGCAGCTGAGAAGCCGGATCCTTCCATATAGTTGCCTTGAGAATCCCCTTTTTAAAATAAGGTACTAGTTCGGGAAACGCATCACTACCTACCAAACACAGTTCTTTTCCTCTCCCCGTTTCCTCAACTATACGGCATGCCTGATAAGTCCCTGCGGCAGTAGTGCTGTAGATTCCGTTCAAAGAGTGATTCCTTTCCAGATACTCTTTCAACTTGTCATCACTCCACTCATCTTCATAAACGATATCCAGCACATTCTCTGGTTCCACTACTTCCATAACAGAAGAGAATCCATTAATACATTGTTTCAGCGACTCTGCCAGACGGATCCCTCCCAAAACCAGTGTTCTGCCTTTCTGTGCATCCGCGCCAAATGTCATAATTCCGGCAGCAAGGCGTCCAATTCTTTCATTATCCGCTGAAAGAAACATCAACTTTTTTACACCAAGCGCATCTGAATTGAGCGTAATAACCGGAATTCCTCTGTCATAAAAACTCTGTATCTCCTCATTCAGCATCCATCCATTCAGGCAATTAATAATTACTCCCTGGATATTATTCCTATCTGCCAATTCTTTTAACAGTTCCTGTAGCATTTTCTTTTGGCTTTCAGCAGTATTCCATGTAGGATATTTTGCAAAGAATACTTTAAAATCAAGATATTCTTCCTCCAGCTTTTCCAGCTCATTCCACATACTTTTAAAGAAGAAACTATTTGGAGCATTCTCACCCGGAATCACAACTGCAATCCGTATTTCAGACCGTTTCATTGCAGATGCTGCATCATTGGCTTTATAATGCATCTCCTGCGCCAACCGAAGGATTTCCTTCCTTTTCGTATCACCTACGCCCGGCTTATCATACAGCGCCTTATGTACTGTCACATAGGATACTCCAGCTGCTTCGGCTAAATCTTTTAACGTTGGACGTGTTTCCATATCATTACCTCTTTAAGTTAAACGTTTATCTTAAATGCAGTATTATCTTAACACAATTCGTTTCATATTTCTATGTGAAAACTATAAAGTAAACTTAGGTAAATTTTATATAACTTGCATAAATAGGTATTATTACAATGATGTATTCATGGATGTTCGCTCACAGTACTTTTACCGAGAACTGTGCAAGCATAAATGCAATAAATACAAGTACACATCCAAACAATTCCATGCCAGTATAATGGTATTGTAATTTAAGACACTTCCGGAGACATTTTTTAATGAATCTGATATACTGTAAATACTATAGAAAGAAGGATCATTATCATGTCACGAACAAGAAGAAGTTTCTCCTAAATTCAAATCAGAGCTGGTCATTGAACAAAGGAGAAAAAGACTTAAATACGATAGCTGCTGAAAATAGTATTCAACCAAATCTTTTTCGCAACTGGAAGAAGGAATTCCTTGATAAGGCTTCTGTTGTCTTCGACGATACACTTTAAACGCTCAGTTCAGCTTCTTTACAAAGCAAAAGGTTGCCGCTAAAGCCAACCTGATTGCACTTCTGGATCAGACCTATCCGGGAGTCAACAAACTCTTCGACAGCACCACACGCTCCGAGGAAGCGAAAAGTGGGTGGATTATGCCTATTCCTTCTGGCATGTGGACTGTGTCCGTAAGGCCGGTTTAAAGACATTTACAGAGCGCTACCAGAACTTCTGTAAAAAGCACCACTATAACTTTCAGCCTGACAAGCCTCCAGGGAATTAGTTGCTGTTTTTCCAAAGGAGAAGACCTACAAACTGCTGATACAGCAGAGCATCCAGCAGCTGAACCTGGCTTGCGCCCATATGGAAAAGCTCCGTCAGGAAATGGACACCCTGGCTTCCACACTCCCGGAATACACAACCGTAATGAACATATACGGGCACTGACTGCTTTCGCCGGTGTTGACCCCGGCCTCGATGAGTCCGGCCAGCGCAAATCCAAGAGCAACAGCGCTTCAAAGGTCGGCTCCGGAAGGCTGCGAAAGACGCTGTTCCAGGTCATGACTACGCTTCTTCAGAACGCGCCTGAGAACGATATCGTTTCCTTGATAAGAAGCGTTCCGAGGGCAAGCCGTACTACGTTTACATGACTGCTGGCGCCAATAAGTTCCTGCGCATCTACTACGGAAAGGTCAAAGAGTGTCTGCGTAACTTAGAGCAGACAAAATAGTACTGTTATACATCTCCTTTCCAAAGGCCGGCTAATCAGGCGGTCTAAAACTTGTGCCCAAAAATCCAATGCAGAGAATCTAAAATATTTTTCAAAAAACACTTGACTTTTTGTTAGCCTTTTTTATTTCCATTTTTTTCATTGACATTTTTTTAGGTAATTCCATATAAATTTTTACCAAAGGCAGCTTTACAAAAATGAATATTTTACAACAATCAGCTTTCGCTTGGAAAGAACTAACCGAATACAGATACCAGTTAGTGTATGGCTACAAAAAGACTTTGTATCCAATCAATCTTACATTTTCATATGAAGACTATCCACATCTGGCTGGTTTTCAATATTTGAAAGATATCTCCCTTCCTAACTATACATCTGCCAAAATTGTAGAGCGAATTCTTGAAGGGAAAATAATTTTCGAACAAATTCAAAAAGCAGCACAATACGAAGAAAAGATCAAACCACGATTAGAAGCATTAATCCATTTAAAAAACTCTTTAGATAACTAACTACCCCGCAGCAAGCTGCGGGGTATCGAAGGTTGCAACCTCTACATATAATC
>ERZ894236.622-NODE-622-length-38116-cov-21.8887_pt1 | contig 38116 bp, 29 predicted proteins | sample MGYA00380297_ERZ894236 | MGnify/ENA primary metagenome ERZ894236 (study PRJEB32331, sample SAMN06328420) | human gut metagenome | biome: human gut microbiome; feature: stool | host: Homo sapiens | collected 2014-08-04 ... | reverse complement strand
GTAACGGCGACGAGGGTGACCCGGGCGCATTCATGGATGGAAGCGTTATGGAAGGGGATCCCTACCGTCTCATCGAAGGAATGACCATTGCCGCCTATGCAGTCAATGCACAGGACGGTTATATTTATGTGCGTGCGGAGTATCCGCTCTCTGTGGAACGGCTCACACACGCCATAGCACAGGCCGAGGAAAAAGGCCTGCTGGGAGACAATATCCTGGGAACTGATTTCTCGTTCCATATGCATATCAACCGCGGCGCCGGAGCCTTTGTCTGCGGCGAGGGTTCTGCCCTGACTGCCTCCATTGAAGGCGACAGAGGCATGCCCCGTGTAAAACCGCCCAGAACTGTTGACCAGGGACTTTGGGCCAAACCTACGGTTCTGAACAATGTAGAAACCTTTGCCAATGTTCCCGGTATTGTCATGAAAGGCGCTGACTGGTTCCGCACCATCGGAACAGAGGGCAGCCCCGGAACGAAGACCTTCTCCATCACCGGTTCTATTGAGAACACCGGTCTGATCGAAGTTCCCATGGGAACCTCACTGCGTGAGATGATCTATGATATCGGCGGCGGCATCAAAGGCGGCGGAGAATTCAAAGCCGTACAGATCGGCGGTCCTTCCGGCGGATGTCTCACGGCTGAACACCTGGATGTAGGCCTGGATTTTGACAGTGTTAAAAAATACGATGCCATCATGGGTTCCGGCGGACTGGTTGTCATGGACGAGAATACCTGTATGGTGGAGGTTGCCCGTTTCTTCATGAGCTTTACCCAGAGGGAATCCTGCGGAAAATGTGTTCCCTGCCGTGAGGGAACCAAACGTATGCTGGAGATCCTGGAACGCATCGTAGACGATAAAGGAAAGATCGAGGATCTTGACACCCTGGAAGAGCTGGCTGCCATGGTTAAGAATATGGCTCTGTGCGGTCTGGGCAAGAGTGCCCCCCTTCCTGTTATCAGCACTTTAAAAACCTTCCGCAATGAGTACGAGGAGCACATTCTGGAACACAAGTGTGCCGCCAAATGCTGTACTGCTATGCGCCGTTTCCTTATTAATCCTGAGTTCTGCAAAGGCTGCGGCAAATGTGCAAAGAACTGTCCAGTTGGAGCGATCACCGGCGTGCGCAAGCAAGCTTATCATATTGACAACGAACTGTGTATCAAGTGCGGTGCCTGCAAAGACAACTGCGCCTTTGATGCCATTTACGTGGAAGCATAGGAGGGTTTTAATATGGGATTTATGACGATTGACGGTAGAAAAGTTGAATTTACCGATGAAAAGAATGTGCTTTCCGTCATCCGGAAAGCCGGAATCAATCTTCCGACACTCTGCTATCACTCTGAGGTTTCCACCTTCGGCGCCTGCCGGCTCTGTACTGTGGAGGATGACAGGGGACGTACCTTTGCCTCCTGCTCAGAGGTTCCCAGAGATGGAATGGTCATCTATACCAATTCCGGAAGAATTAAAAAATACAGAAAACTGATCGTGGAGCTTCTTCTCTCCGCCCACTGCCGTGACTGTACCACCTGTGTAAAGAGCGGCGAATGTGTACTGCAGGACTTAGCCCACAGAATGAATATCACGGATGTGCGTTTCCAGAATACAAGGGAAATCCGTCCCTTAGATACCAGCTCTCCCTCTATTGTCAGGGACCCTAACAAATGTATTCTCTGCGGCGACTGTGTACGTGCCTGTTCAGAGATCCAAGGGCTGGGCGTACTGGGCTTCGCCTTCCGCGGAACAGATGCCATGGCTATGCCTGCCTTCAATAAAACTTTGGCCGAGACAGACTGCGTAAGCTGCGGCCAGTGCCGTATCTACTGTCCCACAGGTGCCATCAGCATCAAGACTCATATGGATGAAGTATGGGATGCCATTGCCGACCCGGGTACCAGAGTCGTGGCCCAGGTAGCGCCGGCTGTACGTGTGGCAGTTGGGGATGCCTTTGGCCTGGACAAAGGAAACAGTGTCATGGGCAAACTGGTGGCTGTTCTGCACCGCATGGGATTTGATGAGGTTTACGATACAGCGTTCAGCGCTGACTTGACGATCATGGAGGAATCCAAGGAATTTCTGGAGCGCCTGGGTGACAGTTCAAAACTGCCCCTGTTCACCTCCTGCTGCCCTGCATGGGTAAAATTCCTCTGTGACCAGTATCCGGAATATAAGGATAATCTCTCCACCTGCCGTTCACCTCAGGAAATGTTCTCTGCAGTCATCAAAGAATACTACAGAGGATATGAGAAAAACCAGGGCAAAAAGACGGTTGTTGTGTCCATCATGCCGTGTACAGCAAAGAAGATGGAGGCCATCCGTCCGAACAGCTTTACCCATGGAGAGCAGAACACGGATATTGTCATCACGACTACAGAATTGATCCGTATGATCAAGAACTCCGGTATTGAATTCCCGACTCTGATCCCGGAAGCCTGTGATATGCCTTTCGGTTTCGGATCCGGCGCCGGCGTTATCTTCGGCGTAACCGGTGGTGTGACAGAAGCTATGCTCCGCCGTTTTGCGGACAAACACGACAAAGCAACTATGGATACCGTAGCCGAGACAGGTGCCCGCGGTGAGGAGGGAATCAAGGAATTCTCCGTCACCTACAAAGGCATCCCGCTGAATGTCTGTGTAGCCAGCGGACTGGCAAATGCCCAGACTGTCATGGAGAGGATCAAGAGTGGTGAAGCTCACTATCATATTGTTGAGATCATGGCATGCCGCCGTGGATGTATCATGGGAGGCGGCCAGCCGCCGAGAGCCGGTGACCGCACGAAAGCGGCCAGAAAAGACGGACTCTATAAAGCAGACAATGTTACCAGTATCCGCAAGGCCGACGAGAATCCCCTTGTCATGTCACTGTATGATACCTTATTAAAAGGAAAAGAACACGAACTTCTGCACAATGACAGCTATTAATTACTACTATGGATCACTGCTCACAGAACTAAACTTGGCTTATTTGCGGAGCTGTAGATCATAGTCAATACTGCTGTATAAAAACTTACTGCTGTAAGGCATGAAAATGCTTTACAGCAGCCAACGGAAAAGGACATTCCGATAACCGTTTTCGGCTGCCGGAATGTCCTTTTTCTGTTCTGTCTAAAAATCATGGTTTTTCTACCACAATGAGCGGCACTATCATTTCCTGTTCTGTCATGCCCTTCTCCTCCGCTCTCCGAAGTAACGTTAAGGCTGCAAATCCATCACAAATTCTATTTCGTGCATCAGAGGGATTCCATTTGCCCCGATCAGAGGAATCTCCGGTTTCAGCTTTCTTGAATAGTTCAGCGCGTTGTGATACAGATGGGACATATCAAACCCACAGCGCTGATAGAAGCGGATTGCCTGGATGTTATCATTTGTTGTGATAACCGTCAGCCTTCTGCATTTTCTCTTGACTGCTGTCTCCTTTGCCTTCCCGATCAGTGTTCTCCCGATCCCACGTCCCTCCTGACGGCTGTCCAGGGATATGATCTCACAGATTCCGTCTCTGATCAGATACGTCAGAAGTCCTACAATATTTCCTTTTTCCCGGACAACAATACCCTCTGTCCGGGTCATATCCACAATTTTTCCGCGAATGACCATCTCTGTTGTGGGCCATTGGCTCTCTATAAATTCATTGACGCATTCCCGGTTTGTCTCATCAATCGAAACGAATTCCATTCGGCTGCCCTCCCGCATATATACTGATCACCGGAATATTTCCAGGCTCCGCTGCAAAATACCGTTCATATGCGCAATAGCTATGCCGTAGTTTGTCATGGGCACTCCCTGGGAGCCGGCCTGATTTCTGCGCCACTGCATTTCACGCTCATTCAGCATGCAGCCGCCGCAGTGTATTACCAGCCGGTACGGAGTCAGATCTTCCGGAAATCCGGTTCCCGATGTAAATACATACTCCGGCTTTTTTCCCGTATGTTTTTCAATCCAGCCCGGCATCTTCACAGTGCCGATATCGTTACACTGCCGATGATGCGTACAGCCTTCACTGACCAATACTTTATCCCCGTCCTTCAGGCTGTCAAGTGCATAAGCGCCCTCCAGCGCCCCGGACAAGATTCCCTTATACCGGGCAAAGAGAATGGAAAAAGAGGTAAGAGGTATCTCAGCCGGGACCGCTTTGTCCACCTTCCCGAACACCTGACTGTCCGTAATGACAAGCTGCGGCTTTTCCCCAAGGCGTCCAAGCACCTCCCCTACTCTGTCATCCTGTACTGCCAGGGGAACCGCACCTGTGTCTAACAGTTCTCTGATCACCTGCTGCTGGGGCAGTATAAGCCTTCCCTTTGGAGCCGCTTTGTCAATGGGTATCACCAGGAGCACAAAATCTCCCGGTGATACCAGATCTTTTACCAGGGGACGCTCCTGCCCTTCTTTTGCAAGTCTCCCCAGTTTTTCTTTCAGCTCAAAGATATGAATGCCTTTCCGGGCACTTACATAGATTTCATGGTCTGTCTTTGGTTTTCTTTCCTCTGCCAGCAGATCTACTTTGTTGAAGACCACAAGATACGGCAGCTCTCTCTTTTCAAAAAGCTCTATGAGCTGCTGTTCCATAGGAACCAACTCTTTCCCTGCCTCCACAACCAGGACTGCAACATCTGTTTTGTGAAGTACCTGCTCCGCCTTTTTTACCCGAAGCGCCCCAAGGCCTTCCTGGTCGTCATCCATCCCCGGCGTGTCAATGAGCAGAACAGGGCCTATGGGAAGAAGCTCCATAGCTTTTTGGACCGGATCGGTAGTGGTGCCCTTCACATCTGATACCACTGCCATATCTTGTCCTGTGACCGCATTTAACAGACTGGACTTTCCGGTGTTACGGCGTCCGAAAAAGCTGATATGTACCCGGTTTGCAGAGGGTGATGCATTGAGACTCATGTATATCCTCCTCTCAGAAACGGAAATCCCTCTCTCCATTCTCTATCTTTGCCAGGCGCTCCACAACAATCTCCCTTGTTCTCTCTCTTGGGATGTTCACAAGCTCTGACTGGATCAGTTCCTCCCCAATCTTTCTTGTCTCAGGGCTTGCATAGTCCATAAGAAACTCCTTCAGCGTCATCAGTGCATTAGGATGGCAGCAGTTCTGGATCTGTCCTGTCTTACAGAGACTCATAAACCTGTCTCCGGTCCTTCCTTCCCTGTAGCACGCCGTACAGAAGCTGGGGATGTATTTCATATCCATCAGCCAGTGCACCACCTCATCCAGGGTTCTCTTATCCGACACGTCAAACTGCTCGGAATTCTCACCCTCTGGTTCCGGTTCACTGTAACCGCCCACACTTGTCCTGGATGCACCGCTTATCTGGGAAATACCCAGGTGAAGTACCCTTTCCCTGCATTCTTTGCTCTCTCTCGTGGAGATGATCATACCTGTATAAGGCACTGCAATACGGATACAGGCAACCAGTTTTGCGAATATATCATCGTCAATGCCGTTATCAAAAGCAGAGGGGTCAATATCGTCCGCGTGCTTTACTCTCGGAACGCTGATGGTATGAGGCCCGACACCGTGGACCGCCTCTAAATGCTCCGCATGCATGAGAAGACCTGCAAATTCATAGCGGTACAACTCCAGTCCGAACAGTACACCCAGACCTACATCGTCAATGCCGCCTTCCATGGCTCTGTCCATGGCCTCTGTGTGATAATCATAATTGCTCTTCGGCCCTGTGGGATGAAGCTTTTTATAGCTCTCTTTATGATAGGTTTCCTGGAAAAGAATATAGGTGCCGATACCGGCTTCTTTTAATTTCCTGTAATCCTCCACTGTGGTAGCCGCTATATTTACGTTGACGCGGCGGATAGCGCCGTTTTTATGCTTGATACTGTAAATAGTCTTAATGCTCTCCAGGATATATTCAATGGGGTTATTGAGAGGATCCTCACCTGCCTCCAGAGCAAGGCGCTTGTGCCCCATATCCTGCAACGCTGTTACCTCTTTTATGATCTCCTCCTGGGTCAGTTTCTTCCTGGCTATATGCTTGTTTTTCCTGTGATAAGGACAGTATACACAGCCGTTGATACAGTAATTGGACAGATAAAGGGGCGCAAACATAACAATCCGGTTCCCGTAGAAATCCTTTTTAATCTGTTCAGCCAGTTTGTAGATCTCCTGGTTTTTCTCCTCGATGTCGCAGTCCAGCAGTACAGAAGCTTCCCTGTGGGTCAGTCCTTTGCGAAGCTTTGCCTTTTCCAGGATCTGGTCAATAAGCGCCTCATTGTGCTTATTTGCCTCAGCGTAGGCAAGTGTCTCCTGGATTTCTTCATGGGAAATAAATTCCTCTGCTTTCAGTGATTTCGGATCGTAACTCATTTTACCCTCTCCTTTTCTCTTTACCGGATTTCCATTTTGGTGTCCCCCCGGTCTACAGTCACTTCACAGCCGATTTTCTCCATACGGCTGCGAAGAAGTTCCAGTTCGGCGGCATTTTCTGCGCCTGTATAGATTTTATGGTCGTACAGTTCGTATTTTCCCTGTACCAGGGAAGCCGATAAATTCGGCATGACCACATTGGCCCCTGCCAGTATCCCCCGCTCCCGTCCGTGGCCGGCAATGGTGCCCAAAGCAGTTGTGGCGGGAAGCAGGACTTTGGGAAGCATCAACCGGATCAGTCCCAGCAGGTACAGAGTAAGCTCTGCGCTCCCCGGAGCCTTATTCCCAAAAGGAGTATCCCTGTGGGGAATGAAAGGCCCGATCCCCACCATTGCAGGCTGAAAATCCTTTAAAAATATCAGCTCATCTGCCAGATTCTCCGGTGTCTGTCCGGGAGTTCCCACCATAAAGCCGCATCCTGTCTGAAATCCAATGTCCTTTAGACTCCTCAGGCATTCCTGCCTGTGGGCATAGGACATGGAGGGCGGATGCAGCGTGCCGTAGTGCTCCTCGCACACAGTCTCGTGCCTGAGCAGATATCTGTCTGCCCCTGCATCAAAAAATCTCTGGTAACTCTCCCTCTCCTTTTCCCCCACAGAGAGTGTCACCGCACAGTCACTGTATTCCTTTTTTATGGACATGACCAGCTCTGCGATCCTGTCATCCGTATACCAGGGGTCCTCGCCCCCCTGGAGCACAAAGGTCCTGAACCCAAGGGCATAACCTTTCCGGCAGCACTCCATAATTTCTTCCCTGCCCAGACGGTAACGTTCCGCCCTGCGGTTTCCTTTTCGGATCCCGCAGTAGTAGCAGTCGTTTTTGCAGTAATTGGTAAACTCGATCAGTCCTCTGATGTAAATGCGGTTTCCGTAATATTTTTCCCGCATCCTCGCTGCTTTGCCGAACAGATATCCGGCAAGCTTCTCATCCCGCCCCTCGATCAGCGCTGTGAGGGTTTGCCTGTCAAGGGATTCTCCTGCTTCCAGACAGTCAATACTGTCAAATAAATGCTCTTTCATAATTTATATCCTGTGAATAAACAATCCGCTTCTGAGTTTTGGCTCAAACCAAGTAGATTTTGGCGGCATGAGCCTGCCTGCATCCGCCACGGCAAAAAGCTCCTTCATGGAAGTCGGATACATGGAAAACGCTGCCTTACAGTCCGTGTGTACACGCTTTTCCAGCTCACCCAGTCCCCGTATCCCTCCTATAAAGTCAATGCGCGGATCTTTTGCAGGCTCCCGAATCCCCAGCACAGGTTCCAGCAGATTATTCTGAAGGAGAGCCACATCAAGCCCATCCACCACATCCTCCGAGCGGTATGTATCCTTAATGTTCAACTTATACCATCTGTCCTCCAGATACATGCCGAATTCTCCCTTTTCCCGGGGAGAAACCGCCTCTGTTCCCGGTTCTGACACCTGGAAGCGCTCCTTTATTTTCTCCAGGAACTCCTCCTTTGAAATTCCGTTCAGATCTTTTACTACACGGTTATAATCCAGAATTTCCAGTTCCTCATCGGCAAACAGGGTGCACAGGAAATAATTAAAAGGCTCCCTGCCTGTGTAATTGGGATTCTCCCGCCGCCGCTTTAGCCCTGCCTTGATAGCCGAAGCCGCCCTGTGATGACCGTCCGCAATATATATGCTGTCCATGGACTGAAATGTTTTTTCTATTTTGTGGGTCATGGCTGACTCATAGATCATCCAGCCTCTGTGACGGATCCCGTCTTCTGACACAAAGTCAAATATGGGGAAATCTTTTTTCTTAACCTCCATCAAATGTCTGAAATCCGCATTTGCGCGGTAAGCCAAAAAGATGGGACCTGTCTGCGCTTCCAATACATCTACATGACGAATGCGGTCCTGTTCCTTCTCAACCCTGGTATTCTCATGCTTTTTGATCACCCCATTCAGATAATCATCAATAGATGCGCATGCCACGATCCCGGTCTGTACATGTCCGTTTCTGGTAAGCTCATAGAGATAAAAGTTCGGGTCCACATCCTGCAGGAACTCCCCATCTTCCATCATTTTCCAGAATATCTTTCTTGCCTTTTTGTACACTTCCGGCGCGTACATATCCGTATCATCCGGAAACTGTGTTTCCGGCCGGTCGATTTTCAGGAAGGAATATGGATTTTTCTCTGTCTCCTCTTTCGCCTCTTTTCTGTTATATACATCATAAGGCAGTGCGGCCACCTTTGAAGCCAGGTTTTCCTGAGGGCGCACTGCACAAAATGGTTTTATTACCGCCATTATCAGCTCTCCTTTATAATTTTTTCTCCATAACACGGGCAGCGATCTCGCAGACACCATTGAATACCTTTCCCAGCCGTCTGCGGTTTCTTCTAAGTGCACCGCAGAAAGATTTTACCCTTTTTGCACCGCGTACTCTCTTCTGTATGAATGTTTCCGGTTTTTTCATTTTTCTGCTCATTTTCACACCCCAAATATATTGATGCAGTAATTCGGACAAGCCGGACTGCTACACATCCGGTCATTAAAATCACTTCACGATAGGCCGGATGACTGTTGGCACTACCTGTTCATATGGTCAGCGCAGTAAGCGCACAAACCTGTCTGAACTGTTACACATTCATGCCATTTTATAACGCCATAGTAAAATTATACCGTATATAGTCTAAAAATACAATGAAATAGACACAATAATAGAAAAACACGTAACAGTTCAGCCTTCCACTGTCCCACGAGGTGGTACCTTGCACTTGCAAGGCAATCCCGAGGCAGCCACGCGCCGGACTGCGGGTTTTTGCAGTCCGTATGCACGCTTTTGCTTCTATGAAACCGAAAGGCTGAATTGCAACAAAAAAACGAATCAAGGGGAACTTCACATAAGGGATTTCCCCTTACGGCATTATTAAAAATCAGTTGCTTTTGTCGTGTTCCATAGCCCCCTTCATATTTGACCATCTGCTCATATTACTTTTCCATTCTTGCTGCCAATCTTCCTCATTCATAATTGTATCCAATACAGGTTCAAGAAAATTTTGTATTACATTAATGACTGCCGAAAACTCAAGTGTATCCTCTTTGATATTCTTCAAAAAATATTTCCACCGCCTCTGCATATCCTCAACATGGGCAAGTGCAGCAACATGTTTAAAGCTGTCTTTATCATATGGCGTGCCACGCCGTTGTAAGGTTTCATAAATAGCGGCTTGCAACTTCGCTCCGTCAAAATCAAAAGTTCCTGCCAGATAGAATATGTCATAGAAATCTTTCATCCGCCCCGTTAATTCAAACCGCTGAAGAATTGCGTCAAACTTTTCTGCAATGGTGCTTTCAAGGGAATAAGTCTGGATAAGAGGTTCTTCAAAATCTGGAAGCTGTGTATTGATTTTACGCTGTTCTGCCTTTGGCACAATAATATCACCCACACCTATATCAACATTGAAGGGGACTCGCACATTTTTTATCTGAGCGATAATCTGTGCGCTGATACCATGGTATTTCCTCTGTGGTGAAATTTCCTCAAATCCTTTGGCAATCATAGAAATGTATTCATTACCTGTCGGCGTATTGATTATCTTGTCGATCATATCTTTGACATCTTCAATGGAATTAGATGCTGCCCGAAGAAGAAAATCCACATCTATTGTAGGTCGGCTTTCAAAATTAGTAAGTGTATAAATGAACAGTCCACCTTTGAGGATAAGATTTTCCTCATACTCCGACTTTGAAAGTTTCCTCAAAAATTCCTCCTGCACAAAAAGCTGCAGGCATTGCTGATAACTGATACCAGAAGTTTTTGCTTTATTTTTAAGTTTCGCAAGAACGGATGCCGCCTTGTCAGCCATCATAACCACACTCCAATCAAATCTTTTACTCGTTTTTGTACTCGCAGCGCTTTTGCATACTGCATAAGATTCGGTATGTTTTTTTTGGAATCTTTTACATAACCCTGGATTGCTTTGTTAAAAATTTCTTTGTCCATTCTATTCATGTTTCGTAATACATCACAGATTGTACGGTCACGGTCATAGATGCGAACTTCAATAGAATCTATCTCTCCTCTTGTCTCGCCAATCGGAAGTAGTACATTTTCAGTACGATATGCCTTGACAAAAGGATAATCTATTTTTACACGCTGTCTGGAAGCATTTTTGTCAATTGCAAGATTCCATTCAGTAGGATTTCTATCGCTGTATTCGTAATAGAACAAAGCTGTTTCCATACAAAGAACTGCATCGGGAAAAAGTTTGTTTATGATTATGACCTCACTGCCGCCAAATGCTTCAATCCAATGATAGTAACCCCATTTAACTTTTTCTATCAGGCCTTCTTCCATAAGCCGCTGAATATCTGCATAATATAGTTTTGCTGACTTTAGTTCAGCTGTTGTCATAACATAATTGTACCTTGAGAATATATCCCTAATGACTCTAATATCTTTTTGTTCAAACATTATTTCACCTCTATCAAAGCACACTAAAATTTATTAATCACGGTGTGGTTTAGTATATTATATCCGATGACAAAGAATAAATCAATAATACTAAACCGCACCACTCTTATACAATAAAAGGTGTGGTTTAATATAAAATAAACCTGGATCATAGGTATGACTATTTATGCTCTTAGCAGTCAGGAACTTTCAGCAGAAAAATTAATTGTTGTAATTTGGGGGTTTTATGAAATGATAGAACATATATTGATTTTGAATGTACTAGACTCAGACGAGACAGAACTGCCTACACGTAATCTTCCACAGGAAGCAGTCACGGAACATATTCAAGATAACACCGAGCCATTAGAGATATGGTCCGCACTTATCTTCGTCCCCTCCACTTTTTTATGTGAAGAGGATCGAAGAACAGCTTTTCACGTTTCTTTTATTTTACAATTCGCACGCGGTAAACGCCGTGGATATTTTTCAGCTCTTTTGCAACTTCACCGGAAATTGGTGTGGACACATCAATCATGGTGTAAGCAAAATCGCCTTTACTCTTGTTGGTCATATTGGAGATATTCACTCCTGCGTCACCCAGAACCTTTGTGAACTGGCTGATCATGTTGGGAATATTTTTGTGATTAATGGTCACCCTTCCCACATCTATACAAGCCCCTGTATCACAGTCCGGATAATTCACGGAATTCTTGATATTTCCACTTTCAAGATAATCCATAAGCTGCCTTACGGCCATCACAGCACAGTTGTCTTCTGATTCCTCTGTGGATGCTCCCAGATGGGGTGTTACCAGAGTGTTTGGTGTGCTGGTCACTAGAGGGTTTGCAAAGTCTGTCACATACTTTTTGACTTTTCCCTCTCTCAGAGCCTCTGCCAGAGCTTCCTCATCCACCAGCAGATCCCTTGCAAAATTCAGAAGGACAACGCCCTCTTTCATCTGGGCGATCTCATCAGCGCTGATCATTTTCCTTGTGGATTCCATCAGCGGCACATGGATGGTGATATAATCACACTCTTTGTAGATCACGTTCAGATCATTGATGTGGTGAATGCTTCTGGAAAGGTTCCACGCTGCGTCCACGGAGATAAACGGATCATATCCGTAAACTTCCATTCCCAGATGTACCGCAGCATTGGCCACCTTTACACCGATAGCGCCAAGGCCTATGATCCCCAGCTTCCTTCCGCTGATCTCGCAGCCGGCAAACTGCTTTTTCTTCTTCTCAGCCAGTTTTCCAATGTCCTCTGTGGCATCCTGGTGCTCCAGCCATTCAATGCCTCCCACAATATCCCTGGAGGCCAGCAGCATTCCGGCAATGACCATTTCCTTTACACCATTGGCATTTGCTCCCGGTGTGTTGAAGACCACCACACCGTCCTTTGCGCACTCCTCCAACGGAATATTGTTGACACCTGCGCCGGCTCTGGCTATGGCAACCACATTCTTTGGCAGCTCCATCTCATGCATATTTGCACTTCTCACCAGCACGGCATCTGCATCAGACATATTGTCTGTGCTCTCATACTTGGCGGGGAAGTGCTCCAGTCCTACGCTGGAAATTGGATTTAAGCAGTGATATCTGTACATGATCAAGCATTCTCCTTTTCAAATTTTTCCATGAAAGCAGTCAGGGCCTCCACACCTTCTATAGGCATGGCATTGTAGATGCTGGCACGCATGCCGCCTACACTCCTGTGTCCTTTCAGATTCACGAAGCCTGCGGCTGTGGCTTCTTTGATAAATTTCGCGTCCAAATCTTTATCACCTGTGACAAATGGCACATTCATAAGGGAACGGGAATCCGGTTCCACTGTACCTTTGAACATTGTGCTGGCATCCAGGAAATCATAAAGGATTTTGGCCTTTTTCTCATTATGCTTCTTCATGGCCTCCAGGCCGCCCTGTCTCTTCAGCCACTGGAATACCTTGCCGCACATATAGATGCCGTAGCAGTTGGGGGTATTATATAAGGACTCCGCATCTGCGTGTGTCTTGTAGGTAAGCATCGTCGGTGTTCCCGGAAGAACCTCCTCTGTGATCAGGTCTTCGCGGATGATGGCGATCACTACACCGGCAGGCCCTATATTTTTCTGTGCACCGCCGTAAATAAGGCCGTATTTCTCCACGTCCATAGGTTCGGAGAGGAAACATGAGGAAACGTCTGCAACCAGAGTTTTGCCTTTTGTATTGGGCAGTGTTTTAAATTTTGTACCGTAGATGGTGTTATTCTCGCAGATATATACATAATCCGCGTCCGGGCTTATGGGAAGGTCTGAACAGTCCGGAATGTAAGAAAATGTCTTATCTTCAGAGGAAGCGACTTTGTTGGCTGTTCCGTACTTCTGTGCCTCCTGCCATGCTTTCTTTGCCCACTGGCCTGTCACAATGTAATCAGCCACTTTATTTTTCATCAGGTTCATAGGGATCATGGCAAACTGCTGATGGGCACCGCCCTGCAGGAATAATACTTTATAGTTATCCGGAATATGCAGCAGTTCTCTTAAATCCGCCTCTGCAGTATGTATAATATCCTCAAAAGCTTTGGAGCGGTGGCTCATCTCCATAACAGACATGCCCGTTCCCTTATAATCCAGCATCTCTGCTGCTGCCTCCTTCAGCACTTCCTCCGGCAGCACTGCCGGTCCTGCCGAAAAGTTATAAACTCTGCTCACTTGTTGTTTCCTCCTCTATTGTTTTACTCTTATAATACAGTCTGGTTATCTGCATTTGCTGCTGAAAAGCCAAACGGCTGAACAACAACACGCCACATGCCCCTTTTAGGGACACGTGGCATAAATTGCTTGACAAGAAGTATTCTACCTCTTTGTTATATTATTGTCAATAAAAACATTTGTCTTTCTGAAAAAGACACATTATTTCTGTTTCGCTTTCAGATCATCCTCATCAAAGGCATCCTCAATATTGGCGCCTGCCGGTACCATCGGGAATACTTTGTCATCGCTGTCGATCATGCAGTCCAAAACAACGGTAGTGTTTAATTCAATCGCTTTTGCAAGAGCCTCCTGCAGTTCTTCTTTTTTCGTCACACGGATACCCACTGCACCCATGGCTTCAGCCAGTTTCACAAAATCAACTTTATCTTTTAATACTGTATTAGAATATCTGCCTTCATAGAACAGAGTCTGCCACTGACGCACCATACCGAGAACCTGGTTGTTGATGACCACCTGGATAAGCGGGATATCATTTCTGGTGGCTGTTGCGATCTCATTCATGTTCATACGGAAACAGCCGTCTCCTGCCACATTGATGACCACCTTATCGGGATTGCCCATCTTTGCGCCGATAGCCGCCCCCAGACCATAGCCCATGGTACCCAGTCCGCCGGAGGAGAGGAATGTGCGGGGTGCTTTGTATTTATAATACTGGGCTGCCCACATCTGATGCTGTCCTACCTCTGTGACGATAATGGCATCACCTTTTGTCTGACGATAGATTTCTTCAATGATGGCAGGGCCGCTCAAGCCTTCCTGGTTGTAGCGCAGAGGATATTTCGCTTTCAGCTCCTCTACATATTCCAACCACTCTTTATGCTCTTCCTGCTCCACCATATCGATCAGGCGTTTCAGCACTTCTTTGGCATCACCTACTACGCTGCAGTCAACCAGCACGTTTTTATTGATTTCCGCTGCATCCACATCAATCTGGATTACCTTTGCATTTCTTGCAAAATTTCTGGTATTGCCGGTCACACGGTCGCTGAATCTGGCGCCTATTGTGATCAGCAGGTCACATTTTGTCACTCCCAGATTGGAAGCCTTGGTTCCGTGCATACCCAGCATACCGGTATACAATTCATCTTCTCCGGAGAACGCGCCTTTTCCCATAAGGGAATCCGTTACAGGTGCCTGGATCTTATGTGCCAGAGTGCGCAGTTCCTCCCATGCATTAGCTGCAATGGCTCCGCCTCCCACAAAGATGAACGGACGCTTTGCCTCCCGGATCATCTCTGCCGCCTTAGCCAGATCTGCCTCTTCAATCTCACTTACGGAGGGTTTCACAGGCTTTGGCACTGCATTTTCAAAGTCTGTCTTGGCTGCAGTCACATCCTTTGTGATATCCACAAGGACCGGACCGGGCCGGCCGCTCTTTGCAATGACAAAGGCACGGCGGATGGTTTTTGCAAGCTTCTTCACATCTTTTACGATAAAGCTGTGTTTTGTGATAGGCATAACAACACCGGCTATATCTACCTCCTGGAAGCTGTCTTTTCCCAGAAGGGGAACGCCGACATTACAGGTAATGGCAACCACAGGAACAGAGTCCATATGGGCTGTGGCAATACCTGTCACCAGATTAGTGGCGCCAGGGCCGCTGGTCGCAAAGCATACACCCACTTTTCCTGTAGAACGGGCATAGCCGTCCGCTGCGTGGGCTGCGCCCTGCTCATGGGAAGTCAGTACGTGATGGATCTCATCACTGTGTTTATATAACTCGTCATAAATGTTCAGAATGGTTCCGCCCGGATAACCAAATACGGTATCTACACCCTGCTCTTTTAAACATTCGATTACTATTTCTGCTCCTGTCAACTGCATATTGAAATCCTCCCAACCGTTATCTTTTCTTTTTTATTTTTATTTCTGGATTTCCAGAACAGCTCCTCTGTTTCCGCTGGTCACCATAGCCGCATAGCGTGCCAGATATCCCGTATTTACTTTAGGCTCTCTTGGCTGCCATGCAGCCTTTCTCCTTGCCATTTCCTCTTCTGAAACAGCCAGCTCCAGCTTGTTTTCCGGAATATTGATGCGGATGATATCTCCCTCCTCCACAAGGGCGATGGGACCGCCTACGGCTGCCTCCGGAGAAATATGTCCAATGGAAGCTCCGCGGGATGCGCCGGAGAAACGTCCGTCTGTGATCAGAGCCACGCTGGAACCAAGCCCCATACCTGCAATTGCAGAGGTTGGATTCAGCATCTCTCTCATTCCCGGACCGCCTTTTGGTCCCTCATAACGGATCACCACTACATCTCCTGACACGATCTTACCGCCTTTGATGGCGTCAATGGCATCTTCCTCACACTCAAACACCTTTGCAGGGCCTTCATGCACCATCATCTCCTCACAGACTGCGGAACGTTTTACCACACCGCCGTCCGGTGCCAGATTGCCGGTGAGTACCGCAAGGCCTCCGGTCTGGCTGTAAGGATTTTCAACCGGGCGGATAACCTCTGGATTCCTGTTCTCACAGTTTTTAATATTTTCGCCCACAGTCTTTCCTGTCACTGTCATACAGTCCAGATTCAGCAAATCTTTTTTGGTAAGCTCATTCATCACTGCGTACACACCGCCGGCCTCATTCAAATCTTCTATGTAAGTCGGACCTGCCGGTGCCAGATGGCAGAGATTCGGTGTCTTTGCGCTCACTTCATTTGCAAAGGTAATGTCAAAGTCCCATCCGATTTCATGGGCAATTGCCGGCAGATGCAGCATACTGTTGGTAGAACATCCAAGTGCCATATCAACCGTCAGGGCATTCATGATCGCGTCTTTTGTCATGATGTCCCTCGGACGGATATTCTGTCTGTACATCTCCATTACCTGCATACCTGCGTGTTTTGCCAGTTTGATCCTCTCGGAATAAACAGCAGGGATGGTTCCATTTCCTTTTAATCCCATACCCAGCACTTCTGTAAGACAGTTCATGCTGTTGGCAGTGTACATACCGGAGCAGGAGCCGCAGGTTGGGCAGACTTTATTTTCAAATTCTTCCACTTCCTCTGCGGTCATGGTTCCGGCACTATAGGAACCTACAGCCTCAAACATGGAAGAAAGGCTTCTCTTTTGGCCATGTACACGGCCTGCCAGCATAGGACCGCCGCTTACAAATACGGTGGGGACATTGATCCTGGCTGCTGCCATAAGGAGTCCCGGTACGTTCTTGTCACAGTTCGGTACCATGACCAGAGCGTCAAACTGATGGGCCATAGCCATAGCCTCTGTGGAATCCGCGATCAGATCTCTTGTCACCAGGGAATATTTCATTCCTGTATGTCCCATGGCAATACCGTCGCAGACAGCAATAGCCGGGAACATGATCGGTGTTCCGCCGGCCATGGCAACACCTAATTTTACAGCATCCACGATCTTATCCAGGTTCATGTGGCCCGGCACGATCTCATTATAGGAGCTGACAATACCTACCAGCGGCCTTTCCAGTTCCTCTTTTGTCATTCCCAAAGCATTGAACAGGGAACGGTGCGGTGCCTGCTGCATACCTGTTTTTACTGCATCACTTCTCATATCTTTCACAATCCTTTCTGTTGTCTGTTTTCTATTGTCTGAATTCCATTGTCCGTTTTTGATCTTATTCGTAACTGTTCTGTATTTTCACCATTATAAGCGGATGCTTAACTGTTACTCTCGTTCAGCTCTCAGATCCGCTCTGCGATCAGATCTCCCATCTCGATCGTCCCCACCTGTTTCATACCATCCGCCATGATGTCCACTGTGCGGAATCCCTCTGTAAGGACCTTCTGCACGGCTGCCTCCACAGCATCCGCCTCTTTGTCCAGATCCAGGGAGTAGCGCAGCATCATGGCTGCAGACAGTATGGTCGCCAGAGGATTGGCGATCCCTTTTCCTGCAATGTCAGGTGCAGAACCGTGGCTCGGCTCGTAAAGACCGAATTTTGTCTCATTTAAGCTGGCAGATGAAAGCATTCCGATGGAGCCTGTCACCATGCTTGCCTCATCAGACAAAATATCGCCGAACATGTTCTCTGTGAGGATAACATCGAACTGACCCGGATTATGCACAAGCTGCATAGCACAATTGTCCACAAGCATATGTTCCAGTGTCACCTCAGGATAATCCTTTGCCACCTCTTCCACCACTTTTCTCCAGAGTCTGGAGGAATCCAGTACATTGGCTTTGTCCACACTTGTGACTTTTTTGTTTCTCTTCATGGCAATATCAAATGCTTTGACAGCAATCCTGCGGATCTCATTTTCATTATATGTAAGAGTGTCTACGGCTGTTGTCACACCGTTTTCCTCTACTGTCTTCCTCTCACCGAAATACAGGCCGCCGGTCAGCTCCCTGACAATGATCATGTCAAATCCATCGCCGATCACTTCCTCTTTCAGGGGGCAGGCACCTTTCAGTTCCTCGTACAGATAAGCAGGGCGCAGGTTTGCAAACAGATTCAGCGCTTTTCTGATAGCTAAGAGTCCTGCTTCGGGACGTTTTGACGGCTCCAGCTGATACCAGGGTGATGTCTTGGCATCCCCTCCGATGGACCCCATCAGCACCGCGTCGGAAGCTTTGGCAGACTTAATCGCTTCCTCAGTCAGCGGCACACCGTGCACATCAATGGAAGCTCCCCCAAGCAGTACCTCTTCATAGGAAAAACTGTGTCCATATACTTCACAGACCTTATCCAGCACTTTTTTAGCCTCTGCCACAATTTCCGGTCCGATTCCGTCACCCGGGATCAATGCAATTTTATAGTTCATGAGATTCTCCTCCTGTCGTACAGTTGTCGTATGTTATCGCATTATAGTATTTTAATTATGATAATCCTTTTTCGCTTATATTTCAAGGCATAATAAGGCTCTCTGCTATGCTTTTTCGTTATATAAGCCATAACAGTTCAAAAATCCTCTTGCAAATAAAAATATTTTGGATTATAATAGCTTCAACGCATCAGTTCCGGGAGGAGTGCGGTTACACCCGTATCTGCGGTGTCTCGGTTCACACATATGAATATCCCGGAGGAACACGCGCAGGCTGGTGCACGTTTGGGATATTTTAATTTCCTCAGTTATATAATACATGTATGCAGATATAGTTCATCGGTAGAACGCTAGCTTCCCAAGCTGGAGAGGCGGGTTCGATTCCCGTTATCTGCTTAGAGAAAAGCTGAAAGCACTGTATATACAGTGTTTTCAGCCTTTTTTATTTGTCTCCGGTAATAATATTTGCAATAAATCATCTTAACTTCTCCCCCATGTCGATCTGCTCTACAACTTCACATCAACCTGTTACAGCTTACCGATTAGCTATGGTACAAAGTATATTAAATAACCATTCTATTCACTGTCTTAATTTACGATATACTGATAACGCATTACATAATGCGCATAAAAACAGGCATCCTGCTCCCTGCTAAGGATCAAGACGCCTGTTCAGCCATAAGATACCGAAATTCTCTCTATACCTGCCTGATTTTCGGTTCCACAGCCTCAGACCTGGCATTGTGCTGCTGATTCTGATTTTCCGGCTTTACCTTCTGGGTAATGCTGTTGAAGGTTTCATTTGACTTCTTTCTGTTTAAAGCTTCCTGCTGTTTTTTATCCATTTCATTCACCTCGGTATCAGAGTGTTTCCCAAAGGCTATGGATTTATGTATTTTTTCTGCTTTCTCGAATTTATCCTTCTCCCGGCATCTTCCATCCGTGATGATCCGTATGCAGCAGCTCGTGGGCCTTGTGTGACAAAGGCTTTTCCAGAAAATCTTCATAACATTTTATGACAGAAGGATTTTCATGGGAGAACCGGATATTGCTGACCTTATCCAAGCCATACAGGATCTGTCCCCTGTCCCCGGCAAGCTCCTGTCCGTCGTGGATTGGCTGGCCGCCTCCGCCTGCACATCCGCCGGGACAGGCCATGATCTCCACAAAGTCGTAGGAAACTTTTCCTTTTCTGAGTGCTTTCATCAGTTTTCTGGTATTGCCCAGTCCGCTGGCAACCGCCACCTTGAGAATGGTGCCTGCCAGATTGAATTCTGCCTCCTTCCAGCCATCCATACCCCGGACTGCCCGAAATGCGTCCGGTTCCGGATTTTTACTGGTCACCAGATAATAGGCGCTGCGCAGTGCAGCCTCCATAACGCCTCCTGTGGCGCCAAAAATAACACCTGCACCGGAACCAACCCCCAGAGGCATATCCAGTTCTTCCTCTTTGAGCGTCTCAGGAAGTATATTGAACATACGGATCAAACGGTCGATCTCCCTGGTAGTCAAGGAGGCATCCACATCCTGCCCTGCCCCTGCGTCCCTCATGGTCGGAAGGGCACACTCCTGCTTCTTTGCCACACACGGCATAACAGACAGACAGAAAATCCTCTCCGGGTCCACATCCAGTAGTTTCGCATAATAGGTCTTCGCTACAGCGCCGAACATCTGCTGCGGTGATTTTGCCGTAGAAAGCTGATCCACCATATCCGGATACTGGGATTTCATAAAGCGCACCCAGCCCGGACAGCAGGACGTAAACATGGGAAACTTCTCATTCTCTTTGTTTTTCAGTTTCTCCAGGAACTCACTGCCCTCTTCCATAATAGTCAGATCCGCACTGAAATCCGTATCGAAAATATAGTCAAATCCCATCTTACGCAGAGCAGAGGCCAGCCGCTTTACCGTAGCAAATTCCGGTGACAGGCCAATGGATTCTCCCCAGGCCGCGCGCACAGCAGGTGCGATCTGAACCACTGTGATCTTATCCTTGTCGGCAATGGCATCCAGCACACGCTCCGTGTCATCCCGCTCTCTGAGCGCCCCCACCGGACAGTGTGTGATACACTGGCCGCAGACTGCACAGTCTGATTCGTCTATCTTTCTGTTGCCCGATACATCCACAGTTGTTCTGGAACCTGTGTTCACTACATCCCAGACATTGACAGACTGGATCTTATCACAGATCTGCACGCAGCGCATGCATTTGATACACTTTGTATAATCCCTGATCAACGGGAAATCCATATCCCAGGAGTTCTTTGGCAGTTCCCTGACAAAGGGAACATCCATGATATTCAGATCATTGGCCACACTCTGCAGGGAACAGTTTCCGCTTCTGACGCAGTATGCACAATTGCTGTTGTGCTGGGATAAGATAAGCTGTACGTTTGTCCTTCTGGTTTTCCGGGCCTTTGGGCTGTTGGTATGGACCACCATCCCCTCTTTTACCCTGTTATTACAGGCGGTAACCAGCTTTGCATATCCCTCCACCTCTACGACACAGACACGGCATGCACCAATCTCATTGATATCCTTCAAATAGCACAGAGTGGGAATCCTGATTCCTGCAAGAGCGGCAGCCTGAAGGATGGTGCTGTGCCTGTCGGCCTCTATCTGTATGCCGTCGATCGTAAGTTTCACTCTCTCTGTATTTACCATTTTTCCACCCTGCCTCCCTTAAACACACCGAAACCGAAGTGGTCACAGCGCAGACAGCGTCTTGCCTCCTGGGATGCCTCCTCAGAAGTCATACCGCATTCAATCAGTTCCATATCCTTCACTCTTACGGACGCCTCGCGTTCTTTCATATTCACACGGCCGCAGGTGGGGCGGTCATGGAGACGAACCCGCGGAATCTCCACCCCGCTTGTTATTGTATGGTTGTATCCCAAAAATTCATCAATATTGGCTGCTGCCACTTTCCCTGCCGCAATGGCACGGATCACAGTTGCCGGTCCGGTCACGCAGTCACCTCCGGCAAAGACACCGGCAGCATCCTTCACGCCGCTCCAGTCAAAGGCATCAATAGCGGCACCTCTTGTAATGGGAATACCTGACTCACCAAAGTGCTGGGAATCGATCCCCTGTCCGATGGCCACCAGAATCTGGTCACATGGCAGGCGGAGTTTTGGCACATCCGCATCTCCCGGTGTGGGTCTTCCGTTTTTCATTCTGCCGATGAGCTGAGGCTGCACCCAGAGCGCAGAAACCTTGCCCTGATCGTCCTTCTCAATAGACAGCGGCGCATGAAGATCCAATACCTCACATCCCTCTGCAATAGCCCCTTCCACTTCCTCCGGCAGGGCTGTCATATCCACTTTTCTTCTCCTGTAAGCAATACGCACACGTTTTGCTCCCAGACGAACTGCGGAACGGGCCACATCCATAGCCACATTGCCGCCGCCGATCACAATGATATCTCTGTCCTTAAAGTCCGGCATGTCCCCGTCACCGATACTGCGGAGCATCTCCACCGCTGACATTACACCTTCGGCGTCCTCGCCCTCCATTCCTATCTTTCTGTCCGTATGGGCACCAATAGCTATGTAAACGGCATCATACTGAGGTCTGATATCCTGTATCAGATACGGCTTTTCTCCTACAACTGCTCCGGTGATAACATCAATACCCACACTCAGGAGCTGGTGGATCTCCTCATCCAGTATTTCTCTCGGAAGCCTGTAGCTGGGGATACCGTACCTCAACATGCCTCCAAGCTGCTTTTCCTTCTCATATATAGTCACCTTATGCCCCATTAAAGCCAGGTAATAGGCGGCACTGATCCCTCCCGGACCTCCTCCGATCACCGCGATCTTCTTGCCCGTAGCCGGAGCCGCTTTCGGCACAGGCACTTCCCCTGCATGTTCCACTGCAAAGCGCTTCAGCCCCCTGATATTAATGGGATCATCCAGCATGGTTCTCCGGCACCGCACCTCACAGGGATGCTCGCATATAAGGCCGCAGACTGCAGGCATGGGATTGTCCTTGCGGATCAGGCGCACTGCATCCGCAGGTCTTCCCTCCCGGATAAGGGCAATGTATCCGGGGATATCCACCCCGGCCGGGCACTGGGATACACATGGTACCGGCTGATTCAGGTTGCAGGAACACCTGCCCCTTACAATGTGCTCTTCAAAATCCTCCCTGAACCCCCTGATTCCCTTCAGCACCATCTTGGCCGCTTCATAGCCAATGGCACAGTCTGCCGAATAGAAAATGCTCCTTGCCGTCCTCTCAATGACCTCAATAGTCTCCAGAGTGGCATCCCCATCCAGCACATCATCAAAGAGCTTTTCCAGTTGTCCCAGCCCTACACGGCAGGGAACACACTTTCCGCAGGACTGGGCATGGCACATTTTTAAAAATGATGCCGCCATGTCCACCGGACATAACCCAGGCGGGCTGGCAACGATACGCCGTTCCAGATCCTTATAGAGTTCCTCCACTGTCCGCTGTGCACTGTTTTGCGTAATGATACTTAATCTGCTCATATCTACCTCCAATTGTTTCAATATACATTCTGGGTTTTCTTGCGGTCAGCGCAGTGAATACGCAGACCTGCTGAATCGTCGCATTTTATCTCAGAATGATATGGCAGTTACGCTGATGTTTTATCCGATCACTCAGATATAGTTATATCTTAAAATTACCATTTCCCATCAAAATCGTCAATACTATTTGATTATTTTTTATCAATGTTTAAACAAAAAACTGTTGCCTCACAAACTTTTTATACAAAAATAAGGCTGCTGCACGATATAAACTGTTCTCTGCCTTTTGGCAAAAAACAGTTCTTTATATCGTACAGCAGCCTCATTTACAAGTCAGAACCTGCCCGCAAAACAACTGCATAGGATTACTTTACAGGTATCCAGACCTCCACTTCCCCTAAATCCTCAGCTTCATTCCAGAAAATATACTTCTCAATGGTGGGCAGCCCGCATTTCGCATACTGGCTTTGAGGAAGAAATTCCTGATTGATCTGCCGCCATAGATTTCCCAGTACATTATCTGAAATCTTTCCTTTTGTCCGAAAGATCAGCCATGTTGCCGGAGGGTATTCATATGTCACAAACCCTTCTGTCTCCGGACCGTCCCAGAGGACTGCACACATATAATCGTTGCTGCCGTCCTCCTGAAACCCGAAACATAGTCCCAGGTCAAAAAAGTCCCCGCTAATCTCTCTCATCTTTTCATTGGTGCCGTCACTCTTGACCACTGCCCAGGTTCCGCCCCCATACGGTGTAGTCATTCTTGTTCCCAATACCTTAAAAGCTTCTTTTTCTTCAATCGTATACTTCATAGATTCCACTCCCTTCACTGTCACTTGAAACTCCAGCCGGCAGTAAAACATCAGTGGAACAGCATTTTGTCTCACTTCTGTTGGGTTGACACCGTGCATTTTGCGGAATGCCACACGGAAAGCATCTCCTGACTGATACCCATACTTCAGTGCAATATCCATTACCTTTTCATCAGAATTCTGCAGATCATAGGCTGCCATGGTAAGCTTGCGTCTTCTGATATACTCGGAAAAACTGATATTTGTCACCTGGCCGAACAGACTCTGAAAATTCTGATACGGGCACGCCATGATCCTGCTGATCTCTTCCTCATCCATCTCATCCCTGAGATGTTCCTCCACATAGTCCATCACTCGGTTGATGCGCTGCATCCAATCCATATTCTCACCTGCCTTACCCATATTATAAGTCAACCGGGACCAATCTGCCCGATAAATCTTCTACGGAAAATAACGGCATCCAAAATGTATCCGCCAACTCTCAGCTTCCAAAAATCTCGCAGGTACGCCTGCAGGCAGAAGGGGTTGCCGCACAGCCTCCCAGTGCGCTCTCCCGCAGCTCAAAAGGCAGGCTTCTTCCCACATGATACATAGCCTGTGCCATCTCATCGAAGGGGATGAGAGCCGGTATCCCTGCCAGTGTCTGTTCTGCGCAGATCAGCGCATTAGCTGCCCCGACACTGTTTCTGTTCTGGCATGGGTATTCCACAAGGCCGGCTATGGGATCACAAACTAATCCAAGCAGATTTGACATTGCCACAGAAGCCGCATCCAGACACTGCCCGGGCGTGCCTCCCATCATCTCTGCGGCCGCGGCTGCTGCCATGGCTGACGCAGCGCCTACCTCTGCCTGACACCCCGCTTCTGCGCCTGCCACAGATGCATTCCGCATGAGGAGATACCCCACGGCTCCCGCGGTATAGAGACCGTTTAATACCACTTCTTCCGGCAGATCATACTCCTCCTGCAGGGAAAGAAGCACCCCGGGCACCACCCCCGAAGAACCGGCAGTAGGTGCGGCCACGATCACTCCCATGGAGGAATTGACTTCCAAAACCGCCATGGCATACGTAACCGCGCGCTGAAGCACAGTTCCGCAGACAGATTTTCCTGCCTGCGCATGCCGGTAAAGTTTCCCGGACTCACCGCCGATCAAACCGCCCACGGACGGCTTGGGATCTGTCAGAGGTTCCTTTGCCGAACGGCGCATGATATCCAGGGATTTTTTCATTTTCTCCTCAACTTCCGCCTCGGAAATCTGCGAAAATTCTGTCTCCCGAAGCTTCATAACCCTGGAAATGGGCATATTCTGTGCCCTGCATATTTCCAACAATTCACTGCCCTGATTAAATTCCATCCTACCCTCCTATATCTGCACCAGAATCACATTGGAGACAAAGGGATTTTCCCTTATTTTCTCTGCCACATCTTCCGGTATTTTCTCATCAGACTCCACAATGGTATATGCCCTGGCACCTCTCTCCTCCCGATAGAGGCGCATAAATGCAATATTCACATTCTTTTCGCTGAGAACCTTTGTAATATGTGCCACCACTCCCGGCTTGTCCGTCTGGCTCACCACCAGAGTGCTGTACTCACCTGTGAAATCCACTTCTATCTGGTTCAGACGGACAATCTTTACCTTGCCGCCGCCAAGAGATACGCCGCGCACAAAAAGATGTTCGCCGCAGGTGCCCTCTATATCCATATCCGCAGTGTTTGGATGCTCGTCACCAAGCTTGTCACTGAGAATAAATTCATACTCCATCCCCTGTTCACGGGCCAGTGTCAGGGAATCCCTGATACGCAGATCATCTGTCTGAAATCCCATGATCCCGCCCAGAAGCGCCCGGTCTGTGCCGTGCCCCCGGTATGTCTGGGCAAAGGAGCCATACAGGGTAAAACGCACTTTTTTTATTTTCCCCGGAAAAAGTCTCCGGGCAAGAAGGGCCATGGATGCGGCGCCGGCCGTGTGGGAGCTGGAAGGACCCACCATATTGGGGCCGATCACATCGAACAAACTGATAAATGCCATATTCTCACCTCTCTATTTTCTGAATCAGCATGGTTGAAGACGAAAAAACAGGCGCCGCAGAACTATTTTTCCTGCAACACCTGTTTGGCTTTTCAATCTTCTGATCAATCTTTTTCTGCGATTCCGTCGCCGGCTTTCTCAACTTCCGCGATAGCCGCTTTTCTCATGGGAATTCTGCAGTTTCTGTTGTTACCGAATTCTACGATGACATCCTCATCTGTAATATCAATTAAGATTCCGTAAAAACCGCTTGTGGTTACCACACTGTCTCCCACTTCCATAGAAGATAACATGGATTTCACTCTCTGCTGTTCCTTTTTCTGCGGTCTCATGATCATGAAATACATTAAAAGAAAAAATACAACCAACGGCAGCAACATGGTTGCCCATGCGCCAGCACCGCCTGCGCTTGCCTGTCCTAAAAACATTTGGGTTCCTCCTGCAAATTATACTATTTTGAACGTTATTACAATAATACACAATTTTTCTTATTTCTTCAAGTGTTTTTCAGGTTTTTTTATATATTTTACACGTTTTTCCTGTTTTTATGCCTTGGGGCCTGCTGCCATGCGCTCCAGTTTCTGCTGTTTATAGTCTTCATAGCGGCCTTCATCCAGTGCCTGGCGGATTTCCGTCATCATGGTGTTGTAAAAATACAGATTGTGAAGCACGCAAAGACGCATGCCCAGCATTTCCTTTGCCTTCAGAAGATGGCGAATATACGCCCTGCTGTAGCTTCTGCAGGCCGGACACTGACACCCTTCCTCAATGGGGCGTGAGTCCAGCTCATATTTGGCATTGAACAGATTCAGTTTTCCGAAGTTTGTATACACATGTCCGTGACGGCCGTTCCTGCTTGGATATACACAGTCAAAGAAATCCACGCCTCTGGACACTCCCTCCAGAATATTGGCCGGTGTGCCCACTCCCATCAGATACGTTGGCTTGTCTGCCGGAAGATAAGGAACAACACTGTCCAAGATCCGGTACATCTCCTCATGGCTCTCTCCCACTGCAAGTCCGCCCACCGCATAGCCGTCAAGGTCCATTTTGGCAATCTCTTTTGCATGGGCGATCCTGATATCATCATATACTGCGCCCTGATTGATCCCAAACAACATCTGCTGGGGATTGATGGTGTCCTCCTTTGCGTTCAGTCTTGCCATCTCTTCCTTACATCTTGCAAGCCATCTTGTCGTTCTGTCCACAGAATCCTGAACGTATTTCCTGTCTGCCACTGAAGAGGGACACTCGTCAAAAGCCATGGCAATGGTGGAAGCCAGATTGGACTGTATCTGCATACTTTCCTCCGGTCCCATAAAAATTTTATGCCCGTCAATATGGGAATTGAAGTACACACCTTCCTCTTTGATCTTCCTGAGCTTTGACAGGGAAAACACCTGGAATCCGCCGGAATCTGTGAGAATGGGTCTGTCCCAGTTCATAAACTTATGGAGGCCTCCCAGTTTTTTGATCACCTGGTCGCCAGGACGCACATGAAGATGATACGTGTTTGACAATTCTATCTGGGTGCCTATTTCATGCAGGTCTGTTGTGGCTACGGCCCCTTTGATGGCTGCCACTGTGCCCACGTTCATAAAGACAGGTGTCTCCACCGCTCCGTGCACAGTTTCAAAATGGGCGCGCTTTGCCATACCTTCCTGTTTTAATATCTTATACATATAACCGTTTCCTCTTTCTAAATGTAATTCTTTTACCGGCTGTTTCCGGCACTTGTGTCTGGCTTATTCTACCATATGGGAAATGTAAACGCAACCGGCTGAAATATTTTCTTTTTCTGAGGATATATAACTAAAATAATCCAATTTCAAATTAGCAATTGTATTTTTAGAAATATTGTCGTATAATGTTAAATGATTTTTAATCGCACTATATAAATAAGAAGAAATGCATATATGACGGCGAAAAACCGTCCATTTTTTATGAAGGAGGTCTCCTGACTATGTCAGCAGATAATAAAAATACTGCAGTCGTATACCGTCTTGGCATTGATATTGGCTCCACCACGGTAAAAATTGCAGTTTTAAATGAAGAAAACGAAATTCTTTTCTCCGATTATGAACGCCACTTTGCAGACATCCAGAATACGCTGGCCGGACTGCTTGACAAGGCATACAAGCAATTGGGGGAATTTTCCGTCCTCCCGGTGATCACCGGTTCAGGCGGACTGACACTCGCAAAGCATCTGGAGGTTCCCTTTGTACAGGAGGTTATTGCTGTATCCTCCTCCTTACAGGAACTGGCACCCAAAACCGATGTGGCCATTGAACTGGGCGGTGAGGATGCAAAGATCATTTATTTTGAGGGCGGAAATATTGAACAGCGTATGAACGGTATCTGTGCCGGAGGAACCGGCTCTTTTATCGACCAGATGGCCTCCCTGCTGCAAACAGATGCGGCCGGGCTGAATGATTACGCCAAAGATTACAAAGCACTCTATCCCATTGCTGCCAGGTGCGGTGTATTTGCCAAGACAGATATTCAACCGCTGATCAATGAGGGCGCTACAAAAGAAGACCTTTCAGCCTCCATATTCCAGGCTGTTGTAAACCAAACCATCAGCGGTCTTGCCTGCGGAAAACCCATCCGCGGACATGTGGCATTTCTAGGAGGTCCGCTTCACTTTTTATCCGAACTCAAGACGGCGTTCATCCGCACACTGAAGCTGGATGAGGAACACACCATTGTTCCTGACAATTCCCACCTGTTCGCCGCCATCGGCTCTGCGCTGAACGCGAAAAAGGACACACCTCCTGTCAGCGTCACTGCCATGCGTGACAGGCTGTCAGCCAACATACATATGGAATTTGAAGTAAACCGTATGGAGCCTCTGTTCGCCACTAAGGAAGATTATGATAAATTCAATGAGCGGCAGAGCCATTACAATGTAGTAACCGGTGACATTTCCAGTTACAGCGGAAACTGCTATCTGGGCATTGACGCCGGCTCCACAACAACAAAAGCCGCACTGGTGGGGGAAGACGGCTCCCTGCTCTATTCCTTTTACAGCAACAATAACGGCAATCCCCTGGCTACCAGCATCCGTGCCATTCAGGAAATCTACAGCCATCTGCCCCGTGAGGCGAAAATTGCGTACTCCTGCTCCACCGGATACGGGGAGGCACTGATAAAAGCTGCTCTCCTTCTGGATGAAGGGGAGGTGGAGACAGTATCCCACTACTACGCAGCGGCCTTCTTTGATCCTGAGGTAGACTGTATCCTGGATATCGGCGGTCAGGATATGAAATGCATAAAAATAAAAAACCATACAGTAGACAGCGTACAGCTCAATGAAGCCTGCTCATCCGGCTGCGGTTCTTTTATCGAAACATTTGCAAATTCCCTGAACTACAGCGTACAAGATTTTGCAAAAGCCGCACTTTTTGCCAAGAATCCCATTGACCTCGGAACCAGATGTACGGTATTCATGAACTCCAAAGTGAAACAGGCCCAGAAGGAAGGCGCTGAGGTATCGGATATCTCCGCGGGTCTGGCCTACTCTGTTATTAAAAACGCTCTGTATAAGGTAATCAAGGTATCCGATGCCTCGGAGCTGGGAAAACATATCGTGGTACAGGGGGGAACCTTCTACAACGATGCGGTTTTAAGAAGCTTTGAGCGCATTGCCAACTGTGAGGCCATAAGACCCGACATTGCCGGGATCATGGGTGCTTTCGGTGCTGCCCTGATCGCCAGGGAGCGCTATACAGCGGGACAGGAAACCACCATGCTGCCCATTGAGAAGATCAACAGCCTTCAGTATAAAACCACCATGGCTAACTGCAGGGGCTGTACCAACAACTGCCGGCTGACCATCAACAAATTTTCAGGAGGCCGCCAGTACATCTCCGGCAACCGCTGTGAGCGCGGCATCGGCAAGGAGAAAAATAAGGACCATATCCCGAATCTGTTTGATTATAAATACAAAATGCTGTTCTCCTACGAACCGCTGACAGAGGATAAAGCCCCCAGAGGAAAGGTGGGAATACCCAGGGTTCTGAACATGTTTGAGAATTATCCTTTCTGGTATACCTTCTTTACCCGGCTGGGGTATGAGGTGGTGCTCTCTCCCACCTCCACGAGAAAGATTTATGAACTGGGCATTGAATCCATTCCCAGTGAATCGGAGTGCTATCCGGCCAAACTGGCCCACGGACACGTTTCATGGCTGATCAAACAGGGTGTCAAATATATCTTCTATCCCTGCATCCCCTACGAGCGGGAAGAGTTTGCGGACTCTGTCAACCACTATAACTGCCCAATTGTCACCTCCTATGCGGAGAACATAAAGAACAACATTGATGAGCTGAATGACCCGGAGATCAGATTCCACAACCCATTTTTAGCCATGACCAATGAAGAGACCATCACAGAGCGTCTGTTGGAAGAATTTAAGGATATCCCCTCCACGGAAATCTCTGATGCTGCCCATGCTGCCTGGAAAGAAATGGCCAAATGCCGGGAGGATATCCGCAGAAAAGGCGAGGAAACCCTGCGCTATCTGGATAAAACAGGACGGCGGGGTATTGTGCTGGCAGGAAGACCTTACCACATTGATCCGGAAATTCATCACGGTATTCCGGATTTGATCAATTCCTACGGCATTGCCGTGCTGACTGAGGATTCCGTCTCTCATCTGGCTCCTATTGAACGGCCTCTGCGCGTCAATGACCAATGGATGTATCACACCAGGCTCTATGCGGCTGCCAACTTTGTGAAGGAAAAGGATAATCTGGATCTGATCCAGTTAAATTCCTTTGGCTGCGGACTGGACGCTGTGACCACAGACCAGGTAAGTGAAATCCTTTCAGACAGCGGCAAAATTTATACCTGCCTGAAAATTGATGAGGTGAACAACCTGGGTGCTGCCCGCATCCGTGTCCGCTCCCTGATCGCTGCCCTCCGTGTCAAGGAAGAGCAGCATATCAAGCGGAAAATATCGCCGTCATCCATCAAAAAGGTAGTATTTACACCTGAAATGAGGAAAAACTATACTATCCTCTGCCCTCAGATGTCACCTATCCACTTTTCTATCCTGCAGGCAGCCTTCAACGCCAGCGGATACAATCTGGAGGTACTCCCCAATGACAACAAGGAAGCCGTGGATGTAGGCCTTAAATACGTAAACAATGATGCCTGCTATCCTTCCCTTATGGTGGTTGGCCAGATCATGCAGGCCCTCCTCTCAGGCAAATACGATCTGCATAAAGTAGCCATCATCATGTCACAGACAGGAGGGGGATGCCGTGCCTCCAACTATATCGGATTTATCCGAAGGGCACTTGCCAAGGCAAATATGTCCTACATACCGGTCATTTCCATCAATTTAAGCGGACTGGAAGAGAATCCCGGATTTAAGATCACAGCAAAATTAGCCTGCAGATTGGCTTTCGCCGCTGTGTTTGGTGATATCCTGATGAAATGTATTTACCGTATGCGTCCCTATGAGGCAGTCAAAGGTTCCGCCAATGCCCTGCACCGCAAATGGGAGAAACGCTGTATCCGCTTCATAAGCGCAAAACACATCACCTTCGGCCAGTTTAACCGCATCTGCCGACAGATGATAAGGGAATTTGATACACTGCCTATCACCAACGAGAAAAAGCCGAGAGTCGGTATTGTCGGCGAGATCCTGGTAAAATTCCTGCCTGCTGCCAACAATCATCTGGCGGAGCTGTTGGAAAAAGAAGGCGCAGAGCCTGTATGCCCTGATCTGATCGACTTTTTATGTTACTGTTTTTATAACCAGAACTTCAAGGCAAAATATCTGGGCTTCAAGAAAAACTCAGCAAAAACAGCCAATCTGGGGATTAAAGCCATTGAGTTTATCAGAGGTGCCGCCAATAAAGAGTTTGCCAAGAGCAGACATTTTACCCCATCTGCCAACATCGCAGACCTGGCTAAAATGGCCGCCCCTATTGTATCCATCGGCAACCAGACCGGAGAGGGCTGGTTCCTGACCGGAGAGATGATGGAGCTGATTCACAGCGGAGCGCCGAATATTGTGTGTACACAGCCCTTTGGCTGTCTGCCCAATCATATTGTAGGCAAAGGTGTCATCAAAGCCATCCGCAAGGATTATCCCGACTCTAATATTGTGGCCATAGATTATGACCCGGGTGCCAGTGAAGTAAACCAGCTGAACCGTATTAAGCTGATGCTCTCTACCGCATTTAAAAAAATGCAGTAAAATGCAGTGATCGTAAGAGATATCGCATAGAAAGATAAACAGAAAAAGACCAGCGGGCCGCTCATTCTGAGCGCAGCCTGCTGGCCTTTTTCTGTTTGTTTCTCCATTCGTTCTCTGTTTCTTCCTCCGGTAATCTCTCTGATCGTTTCTCCGTTTTTCTCTTTTTACTTCTCAGTTTGTCTAATTTCCATATTCATTATACATATGAATTTTTCAGATTATTTTCAATTTTTGTGCCAGCACAGCCAGTTTTGTTCCTCCCGGGAGAGACAGAAGTTCCTGTCTGGACGGTTTTGCAATAAAGAGGTACGCCACAAAGTACACGGCCGCGGCCAGAGCGATAGAAGGGATCAAAGCCAGCAGATTGGAATGGGGCAGAGATTTTGCCAGAAATCTCACTCCCTTGTACACTGCAAATGCCACGGCGCCCATAGGAATGGTAGCCAAAAGCGGAGGCAGATACGCGTATTTCCACGGATTCTGATATCCCAGGTATTTCTTCAGTGCTCTGTCATTGAGAACACACATAACTACGGCATAAACGATCATAGCGATAACCACAGCGTAGATTCCCGTATTGGTGAAGAACAGGAGAACCGCAAGAAAGACTACATCCACAGCCAGGGATATAGCCGCATTGATCATGGGAACGTTTGCCCTTCCAATACCCTGCAGAACACCATTTGAGATATTGGATGTACTGTTCAGGATAACCGTGATAACACCCAGCACCATCAATTGTCCTGCCACACCCTCTGTGGAGGGAAAAAGCAGGGAAGTGACAGGTTTAGCCAGTACCGCCAGACCAACGGAGGCAGGCATGGAAATCAGCATACTGATCCATGTGGCATTGTTGATCTTCTCAATAGCACCCTTTACATCCCCAGTAGCATAATGGGCGGAGACCTCAGGGATCATGGAGGTAGGTGCCGTACTTGCAAGCGTCAAAGGTATATTGATCAGAGTCATGAAAAAGCCAAATTCCGCATATAGCACCTTTACCTGACTGTTGTCCATGCCTCTGAAATCAGAAATACTGGTGTACATCACACCATTGATATAACCGTTCACATTATAAATAAACGCACTGAGGATAATAGGCGCCACGATCAGCACAATATTTCTCATTACCTGCTGATAGCTCTCATCCACAGACACTTTGTCCCTGGCGATCCGCCGGTTGATGGTCTTCCTGTTCACACTGTATACAAACAGCATAAAAAGAAGCGCTGCCGTGACTCCCGCTCCTGTACCGATAGTTGCTCCGGCTGCACTCCATCTCTGCAGTGTATCTTCTCCGGCGCCTGCAAAATGATTTACCATAAAGTTAGCCATCAAAAGCGCCACAACCGCAACTGCTATCTGCTCCACGATCTGCGAGATGGACGTGGGCATCATATTTCTGTATGCCTGAAAATATCCACGAAACACACCCAGTATCCCGGATATAAAAATAGTGGGAGCCAGCATCTGAAGGGCCAGTCTGGCATTTGCCACACTGTCCGGCACTAAGATAGATGCACCGAACACACATATGAGCGCCACAATACCTCCCGCTATGACTGCGTATAAAAGAGCGCCTTTAAACACCCTCTGCGCGTCTCTATACCTTTTGAATGCGATCCGCTCTGACATGATCTTAGATACAGCCTGGGGAATGCTGAAGGATGCGATCATCAACAGAATAAAATATACATTCTGTGCAAACTGAAAGCAGGCAAAGCTCTCTCTTCCCAGAAGCGAAGACAGGGGGCTTTTGTATATCATTCCGATGATCTTGGATATCAGCGCCGCAACCATTAAAAAAGACGCATTTTTCACTAATGTATTACTATTCTTTTTACCCATTTGTCCAAATTCCTCTATCTGTTTTCTATCTGCCAGTCAATCGGCTCCAGGCCATGCTCCTGTAAAAAGGCATTTGCCTTGCTGAAATGGCGGCATCCAAAAAATCCGCGGAAAGCAGACAGCGGACTGGGATGGGGGGCTTCCAGGATCAGGTGATTCGGATTGTGGAGCATACTCTTTTTCATCTGTGCCGGTCTCCCCCATAAAAGGAACACCATAGGCCGGTCCTGTTCATCCAGAATGCGGATAGCCGCATCCGTAAACTCCTCCCAGCCAATTCCCCTGTGGGAATTAGCCTGATGGGCGCGCACTGTCAGCACTGTATTCAAAAGCAGAACACCCTGCTTTGCCCATTTTTCCAGATAGCCATTGTTGGGTATATAGCAGCCGCAGTCCTCCTGCAGTTCCTGGTAAATATTCACCAGGGAAGGAGGGATTTCCACATCCGGCTTCACAGAAAAACACAGGCCGTGAGCCTGTCCGTCATTGTGATAAGGATCCTGTCCCAAAATGACCACTTTTACCTGGTCTAAGGGGGTAAAATGAAATGCATTGAAAATATCGTCCGGTGCGGGGAATACCTTTCTCGTCTGGTACTCCTGCCCCACCTTTGCGAACAATTGTTTATAATATTGTTTTCCGAATTCCGGCTTTAAAGCCTCCAGCCATTCTCCCTGTAAAGGCGGCATAAATCATCCCTCCTGCATTTTTATCATGTTCTCTAGTTTAGCAGAATCCATCGAAAAATGCAAGGAGGTGTCGCAGAACCGGCTCTGTCATCATTACTATTCAACCTTTCGGCTTCATAGCAACAAAAGCATGTACAAGGACTGCAAAAACTGTAGGCTGGCGCGTGGCTGCCTCGGGATTGCCTTGCAAATGCAAGGCAGCACCTCGCGGGACAGTGGAAAGCTGAACTGTTACCTGCCATCATTTCTCTTCTAGTTCAAACCAGAATTCCACACCGTTGTCATAATTGACAACTCCGAACTTCTGGTGCATACTCTCCATGATCGCCTTTACAATAGACAGACCAATACCGCTTCCGCCATACTCCCGTGTCCGGGCTTTGTCAACTTTGTAGAACTTTATCCAGATTTTATCCAGATCCTCCTCAGGGATAGGTTTACCTGTGTTAAAGACAGAGAGGCGCACATGGTTGTCCTTTCTCATGATCTTGACCTCAATCTTCTTATCCCCGTCCACATGATTCAAGGCGTTGGACACATAGTTTGTCACCACTTCCTCCACTTTAAACTCATCGCCCCACACATATACAGGCTCCACCTGCGGGAAAGCGATCTGCGCCTCTTTCTGGTCTGCCAGAAGCTGTGCTGCCTGCACTACGCCTCTTACAAGATCTGTCAGATCAAACCGTTCCATAGCTGTCTGGTCATTGCCGAACTCAAGCTGGTTTAAAGTCAGCAGCTTTTTCACCATATTGTTCATCTTGGCAGACTCGTCCATGATGACTTCACAGTAAAACTCCCTGCTCTCCGCATCGTCATTGATACATTCTTTCAATCCCTCCGCGTAGCCCTGGATCAGTGCAATGGGAGTCTTCAGCTCATGAGAAACATTGGAGAGGAATTCCTTGCGCATCTCATCAATCTGTTTCTTCTGCTCAATATCCTCCTGCAGCTCATTGTTGGCGGTTTTCAGCTCAGATATGGTATGCTCCAGTTCCTCAGACATTTTGTTGAAATTCTCACCCAGGGTACCGATCTCATCCTCCCCTCCGCCTTCATATCTTGCTTCAAAGTCCAGGTTGCTCATGCGTCTGGAGATTTCCGTCAGTTCCAGCAGGGGCTTTGTTATTCTCTTGCTCATAAACCAGATTGCCCCGCTGCTTATCATGATCACAAGAAGTCCGATATAAATGTAAAACATATTGGAGATTTCCACACTGTCCCTGATGCTCGCCATGGGCATACGGATCAGGAATGCACAGCTTCGGTTCTCCATTATCCCCCACATATCCAGATATACCACATTTTCTTTGTCGTCTGTATTCTGCTCCAATGTATAGGAATCATTATTTGAAATAACCTCTCTGTTTTCCGGCATCATACCCCATATATATCCAAAGAGAAGCCTGGTCGCCAGCAAGTCCGGATTCCGCCCATCGTTGGCTATGATGGTCCAGTCCTGGGTACTCACATCCACAAGAACCCAGGAAATATTTTTTTCAATACAGAGTCCCTGCAGGTGCGTCCTTCCCTCCGGATCGTTGTAAGCCTGCTCATTCAATGCCTTATAAACGGTTTCCAGGGAATCTGCCTTTCTAGAGATATAGTATTTCTCCAGAAACAGCCGGTTCACTGCCGTGATGGACAAAAGCGACAATAGCATGATTCCAATAAAAGAAACCGCCAGACGCACCTTAATTGATCTTCTCATATCCTATACCTCGAACTTGTATCCCATACCCCAGATTGTTTTGATGTATTCACCCTTATCTCCCAGCTTGCTGCGAAGTTTCTTCACATGGGTATCAATGGTGCGGGCATCGCCAAAATAATCATAATTCCATACAGAATTCAATATTTTCTCTCTGGAAAGTGCAATCCCCTGATTTTCAAGGAAATATGTCAATAGCTCAAATTCCTTATAACTCAGTTCCATAGGCTCCCCGTCAATAGTGGCAATATGGGAAGCTTTATTCACCTCAATGCCGCCGGCAGAAAGAACATCACTGCTTCCGCAGATATTGGCTCTTCTCAGGATAGCTTCCACTCTTGCTACCAGTATCTTGGGGCTGAAAGGCTTTGCAATATACTCATCCACACCCAGTTCAAATCCCAGAAGCTCATCCCTTTCGTCTCCTCTGGCTGTCAGCATAATAATGGGCACCTTGGAGTCCCTGCGGATTTCCCTGCATACCTCCCAGCCATCCATCTTTGGCATCATGACATCAAGGATCAAAAGGGCAATATCCTTTGTGGCATAAAAAATGTCCAGTGCCTCCTCACCGTCACCGGCCTCCAGCACCTCAAAATCTTTCTTTACCAGGAAGTCCCGCACCAGTTTGCGCATCCTGCTCTCATCATCCACTACCAGTATCTTACATTTCTCCATATAGCTTACCTCTTTCTATTCTCACAGACTCCTTCTGTCCGTTTTTTCTATGTACCTTTTCCGCTCTATGTCCGTATCGCAGCCATATTCCTGAAACTGAGGGCAAAATAGTCACGTTATCTCTGCTGCTTATCCCCTCACAGGAAGAGATCAGATGGCTCCTGCCGTCTATTGATAAATATAACAAAAATATTTGTTGAATCTGTGAACAAACACTATTATATAAACTGATTGATATCAATTTCGTCCTGCTGCCTGATTTCCTGGAGGACCCAGCGCTTATTGCGGTAAACAAATCTCCAGTATTCGTAAAAGCTCTCTTTTTTCGTATTGCCGCGCACACAGATTCCTGTGTTCCTGTTAATATAGTATCCCACCATACTGCCGTGTATCAGATACCAGATACTGTCATTCTCCTCCCCCGGTTCATCACTGGCACAGACAGGCACTGCGCTCAACAGCTTTACATGCTTCTGTACCACTGCTTCCTCTCTCACTTCCATCCACTGGATCTTCATGTTAAAATCCTCCAGCAGTTCTGTGCTTAGATAAGCTGCGGCATAGCTGGCATCCATCCGTCTCCAGCACTCCTGTATTTCAAAGTAGGCCTCCTCCACCTGACGCTGTACTTCCCTGTAATCCCAGTTTCCCCCGATTTTTTCGTACTGACGCATGAGATTTTTACTTTTCATGGCTGCTTTTTTAGATTTTACGGTAAATACAATGGCGCCGCCGCAGGTGATCAGAACAGCATTGACCCCGAACACAATGTTTCCCACTAAATTGCTGCGGGATGAGGAACGGCCACTGTGGTAGCTGTTACCGCCGGAACCGCCGCTGTATCCGCCTCCTCCGCCTGATCCTCCGCCGCCTCCTGAACTTCCACCACCGCCGGCCCGTCCCCACACAGGCACTGCAAGCGCGGTAAGGAGTATAAAGAGCATCAAAAAACCATACCGGAATCTTCTTTTTTTATGAAAAAGCTTCATATTTCCCCTGTCTGCAAAGAAACGGTCCATAACAGCCCTATTCTCTGCTTTCCCCTTATTCTTCATCTGAATCTAAAATAAGTCTATCCCAGACAGATTTATCTGTCAAGCCTGGTCTCTTTATCCCGGTTTCCGCATTTTGTGGCCGGCAGATTCGGGATTTTTCTGTGCTTCACCATGCATTGATACAAGTCTTCTGCTCTGAACGGCGCTGACCGCCCCGGAATTTTTTTATCATTTTCCCTTGACAAAACACAAAAAAAACGCTATCCTATAGTATACTTCCACAGTGAAGTCCAGTAATGGGCTTGTACTGGTTTCGACGGGGGTTTTGAAGTTGGGGAAGCCATCCGCAGA
>ERZ894236.614-NODE-614-length-38881-cov-40.3648_pt1 | contig 38881 bp, 54 predicted proteins | sample MGYA00380297_ERZ894236 | MGnify/ENA primary metagenome ERZ894236 (study PRJEB32331, sample SAMN06328420) | human gut metagenome | biome: human gut microbiome; feature: stool | host: Homo sapiens | collected 2014-08-04 ... | reverse complement strand
GCACGGTGGTGTGAGAGGTCGGGAAATTTTAATTAAATTTCCCTCCTACTCGATTAAGTGAAAGAAATTATTATTGTGTCTTAAGAATCTCGCGCATAATGCGCTCGGCTGATTCGGTAACTTTATCGGCATGATCAGATACGCCGGGCGCAGCATTTTTCATAGCATATCCGGTTCCGGCGAGCTCAAGCATTTCAAGATCATTATATTGGTCTCCAAAGGCAATTCCATCAGATGCTGACAGATGGAGATGGGAAAGAAGGTTCGAAAGAGCCTGCCCCTTATTTGCATTTGGCGCTATGAAATCCACCCATATATTTCCGGAAGTAACAACTTTGATCTCAGAGCGGAACTGATTCTTAAAGAAAGGAAGAAGTTTATCCGGGGTATGAAAATCGCACATGGCAATTTTTAAAAATGGTTTTTGGATTTGCTTCAGATCATCAACGACGATCATATCGTATTTGATTGTATTCAATATGTGAGAAATAAAATGCTCGTCTTTTGAATCTGTGTAGCAGTGATCTTCGCAGGATACGAGACAATTGCAGGAATCATATTGCCGTGAAGCCTCAATGATTCGAAGACCGAGGTCTCTGTCGATCACACCGCGGGAAATGATTTCGTGATTATGAATACATAAGGAACCATTTTCCGCAATGTAAGATATATCATTTTGTACAGGTTCAAACATACGGTACATATTATAGTATTGACGTCCGCTGGCGGCTATAAAATGTATACCGCGCGATTTCAATGCGCGGATCAAATCGAAGATCTCTTCGGGAAGCTGCTGAGCACCGTTGTGCAGTAAAGTTCCGTCGAGGTCGCTGGCTATATATTTGATCATATCAAACGCTCCTTTTTAAACATGTATTGCTTATTCAATCTTTACCCATTATAATATAAAAAGAATACGAATGGAAGTTGAGGTTTAATAATATGAAAATAGGAATAGGAAATGATCATGCAGCAGTAGAAATGAAGAATGAGGTTGTTGAATATCTGAAAGAAAAGGGCTGTGAAGTTGTGAACTACGGAACAGACACCCATGAAAGCTGTAACTATCCGGAGTTTGGTGAAAAAGTCGGACGTGCAGTTGTGGCAGGAGAAGTTGACCTTGGAATACTAATCTGCGGAACAGGCGTCGGTATTTCCCTTGCGGCTAATAAGGTAAAAGGAGTAAGAGCAGTTGTGTGCTCTGAGCCATATTCAGCAAAATTATCCAGACAGCATAACAATACAAATGTGCTTGCTTTTGGAGCGAGAGTGATCGGAATTGAGATGGCAAAGATGATCATCGATGAGTGGTTGGACGCAGAATTTATGGGAGGAAGACATCAGACTCGTGTAGATATGATCATGGCAATCGAAGAAAAATAAGGATGTAAGATAGGTGGAGGACGTAAGCTGTGTCAGACAGATTAGAGTTTCAGGAGAAATTACAGAAAGTTTTAGAACTTGCGAAGTCAGGGGGACAGAAGATTACGCGGGAAGAAGTGGAAAACTACTTTGAGGAAGATTGTTTGAGCAAGGAGCAGTTACAGCTTGTCTGTGAATACTTGCTTTCACAAAAGGTAGCAGTCAGTGGATTTGAGAAAAATAACACTGCGGTACAAGGAGGAGAAGCAGAGCAGGAGCCTGCGGAACTTCCTCCCCTTAGCGAAGAAGAGCAGAAGTATGTAGAGTCGTATCTCATGGAACTTAAAGAAATGAGAGAGGACGGCGAGGCAGAACTGCGAATGGCATCACTTTTCCCGAAAGTCGTTGAAGAGGCAAGGAAGCTGAATCATCCCCAGGTCTTTATCGGTGATGTGATCCAGGAAGGAAATGTAAGTCTTATGCAGGCGCTGTCTGAAATGCCCGAGGCGCAGGATGCTTTGGTGATGGAAGAAGTGCGGGCGGGGATGTTGGCGCTCATTGAAGAACAGACAGAGATGAAGCGTCAGGATAAACGAATGGTAGAGCAAGTATCTGAATTGGATGAGGCAATTCGTTCTATGACGGAAGAATTGGGAAGAAAAGTGGCTGTCGATGAGCTGGCGGAACGTCTTGGAATCGGGGAAGAACAGATTGCCGAGATTTTGAAGCTGGCCGGAGAAGACGTAGATAATTAAAAGAAGCAAATAAATACAAGAAAAGACTCCGTTATGTACCGACCCCCAAAAGTCTAACTTTTGGGGGTCGGTACATTAGATCCACGGAGTCTTTTCTTTGTCTTCCTTGCAGGAAATAAGTTCATATGTGCCATAGATTCGTCCGATGATTGTTCCTAGACATTCAAAATTATCCTCCGGACGAATGTCAACATCTGTATCATTCGCATTTAGAGAGCGAAGGCGGCGAATGCCATTGGCGTTGTGCATTATGCGCAGGTAATATACGTTATTTAGACGAAAAAGACCGATTTCATTGTGCTTTGCCGATTTATGATTGAGAGCAACGATATCGTATTTCTTAAATACAGGCTCATAACGGTCAATCTGTATTTGCAGACAATATTCCATGCCGGGAAGGGAATATTTTTTTCGGAATCGTATGCGCTTGTGTTCTTCGGGGAAGAGAAAACCGGAGTTGATTCTTCGCATTCCCGGAAAGGCGCAGGGGAATTCCACCCAGTCTTTAGATGTGCTTTTGATGTATTCTTCATCAATCGTCTGACGTACATTTTGCTTTCCGGATTCGCTGAGTCTTCGGTATTTAAATAAAGCTTCCTGCTCATCGGGGCTTAATTCGTGACCGAAATATTCACTGATCTTGTTGTTTGTAAGATAATCCTGATATAGGTAGTTTGCATCAATCTTAAGAGCGAGTATAAGCGCAATCAGAGTATCAGGCTTCGGATAGCTAATTCCATTTTCATAGTTTGCGATTGAAGAAGCAGTGACATGAATCTGTTCGGCAAGCTCAATTCTAGAGAGTCCGAGTTCTGTTCGACGGGATCGCAGTTTGTTACCAATTTCCATTAAGAATCTCCTTGTATATTATAATACCTGTTTCACCTTTACTTAAATAGTATACTACAAGAAACTTGTAAAATCAACATATATTTACAAGATGTTTGTTGACAATGATTGTATTATAGCGTAAACTATGAGAGTAATCATGTAAAAGTTGAAGAGCTATTTTTTGTTTTTTTGTGGAAAAAGTCGGAATATTTTCCGTGAAAGAAAGGAATGAGGAAAAACATGAGAGACGATACAATGGACGTACTTTTGCGTATTGGAATGCCAGCCAGTGCCAAAGGCCTTACTTACATTTGTGATGCGATTGAATTGTTTGACACGGATCCTTACTATCCAGAAGGGAAGATCTGTTCTTTATACAATGATATTGCACACAGACATGATACGACGTCGTCCAGAGTTGAACGGGCAATTCGCCACGCTTTTGATGCAGCAATTACGAGGGGAGACAAGAAGCTGCTGGGACAGTATTTAGATGTGGCTAATACGCAGAATTCGAATTTATTAAGAAGTCTTTATTTTCGATTAAAGAGAGAAAAAAAGAACCGATGCAAAACTTGCAATGTAGAAAATTGTGTGGTGAAGGAGCAGATTTATCAAGAAGCTATGGTGAGCTTTTACAAGGATATTGAAGGTATGATGGCGCGCCGGATGAAAATGGTGTAGAAATCAGTAACAAGCGGGGAAGGTCTTGCATATGTTACATAAGAGAAGCAACAGGTAAGAGGTGTGAGGATAATGCCTTATTCAATTATGTTAGATGCAGGACACGGTGGTGCCAGAGATCCGGGGGCTGTATACAACGGACGCAGGGAAAAGGATGATACCTTGAAATTAGCGTTGGAAATTGGGGAGATATTACAGAATCAGGGGATTGATGTGGAATATACACGAACAACAGATGTATATGAAACACCCTATGAAAAGGCTATGGAAGCAAATGAAGCGGATGTGGATTATTTTGTGTCAATCCATCGGAATTCATTTCCGACAGACAACCAGGTGTCCGGCGTGGAAAGTCTGGTGTATGATCTGTCAGGAATCAAATATGAGATGGCGCAGAATATCAATGCGCAATTAGAAACAATAGGATTTGTTAATCTGGGAGTGAAAGCAAGGCCGAATCTTGTTGTCCTTAAGAAGACAGAGATGCCGGCTGTTCTTGTAGAAGTGGGGTTTATTAATTCGGATACCGACAATCAGCTCTTCGATGAAAATTTTGAAGCCATTGCGCAGGCGATTGCGGATGGCATTTTAGATACGTTAAAGCCGGAAAGGGCGAAACCTTATTATCGTGTGCAGGTAGGACTGTTTCGGAATTGGAGCTATGCACAGCGACTTATGGAAGAACTTCAAGGAAGAGGATTTCCGGCCTTCCTTGATGATTCGGGACCGTTTATCAGTGTTCAGGCAGGCGGATATGATAATTTGGAGGAAGCAGTCCGGTTGGAACAAAACCTTCGCAAAGCCGGGTATGATACGTTGATCATTAGTTAGATATTTACTTAAGAGTTATCATAGAGATTCCTCTGGTTTTGCGGGAGTAGAATAAAAGGGACATTGCCTTGTGTGGAATGTCCCTTTTTTGTAATATGGATAGTTTGTCGAAATCTTTTTAACTTCTGTTTTAATTGTCGGAATCATCGTCTTCGGTCTCGACAGACGGTTCCGGTAAGTAAGCGTGTACGCTTTCAATTCGGTTTTTATCTAAAGATTCCACCACAAGGCGAAGTCCGTCTTCGGTAGTGATAGAATCCCCTTCTTCCGGAAGGCGGTCCAGATGTTCAATGATAAAGCCTCCGAGAGAATCGTAGTCTTCCGATTCCAACTGAAGATCCAGACGATCATTTAAGTCGTCCAAATTCGTAGAGCCTTCAATCATATATTCGCGTTCGCCGATTTCTTTGATGAAGTCTTCTTCATTTTCGTCGTATTCGTCATGAATTTCACCTACGATCTCCTCCAGGATATCCTCCAGTGTAATGAGACCTGCGGTGTCACCATATTCATCGAGAACGATTGCAATGTTAAAGGAAGCTTCTCTCATTTCTACTAAAAGTTCGGAGATATTCTTATATTCATAAGTGAAATAAGCTTCTCTTAAGATATCTCGAATATGAAATTCCTTCGTATTGTCAAATAACAGCAAGTCTTTCATATTAATGGTACCGATGACGTTATCGGTACTGTCCTCGAAGATAGGAAGTCTTGTAAACTTATCTTCTCGGAAGATTTCAATTAATTCCTCGTAAGTAGTGTTTACGTCTGCAAATGTTACATGTACACGAGGAACCATGACGTCTTTGGCTTTGGCATCGCCTAAGTCAAACACATTGTAGATCATTTCCTTCTCGTCTGATTCGATCACTCCATCTTCATGGCTGACATCCACGATGGTACGGAGCTCATTTTCTGTCATTGTCTGATTCTTAGCATTCGGATCAATGCGCAGAAGCAGGAGCACCGCGTTGGATAAACCGTTGATGATAAAGATCACAGGTGTCATGATCTTCATAAATATACTAATGATCGGTGCGTAGATAAGAGCCAGCTTTTCGGCATGGATTGTCGCTGTAGTCTTCGGTGTGATCTCTCCAAATAAGAGGATTGCAATCGTGATTACCGCATTGGCAATTGCAACGGCAGAACCGCCAAGACTGTAAGCCAGACTTGTAGTAATAGAGGCGGCTGCTACATTGACAATATTGTTGCCGATCAATATGGCACTTAACATTTTACCGGAATTATCGGTTATTTTTAAAACTGTTTTTGCGCGCTTGCTTCCATCATCAGCAAGGCTGCGGATACGGATTCTGTTAACTGTTGTCAGTGCAGTTTCTGCTGATGAAAAAAAAGCAGAAAGCATTAATAGAATAATTAAAATAATAAGCTGCGTGACGTCACCCGAGTCCAATGATAAATCACTCCTTTTTTCTAAAATATGATAATAGTTTATACGTCAATAATATATCGCATTTTCCCTTAATTTGCAAGAGTACGTTGAATTTAGGAGATATTTATTGTATGATGTATCATGGAATTGAAGTATGCAATAATAAGGAGCGTTTTTCTATTATGAATAAAATATTTTATGAGGCACTTGTAAAAGTGCTGGATGAAGATCAGATAAAACCAGAGGAGCCGATGAAGAATCACGTGACGTTCCGAGTGGGAGGTTCGGCAGATTTCTTTGTGACGCCAAAGAATTATGAAGAACTTAGCTGGGTGCTGAAATGCTGTGCAAAGTATGAAATGCCTTGCTACATTATGGGAAATGGAAGTAATCTTCTCGTGTCAGATCAAGGATACCGGGGAGTTGTTATACAACTGTTCCGTCAGTTAAATGATATTCAATGTGAAGGTAATGTGATCAGGGCACAGGCAGGCGCATTGCTTTCGGCAGTTGCCAACCGTGCGTTGGAAGAGAAGCTGACAGGGTTTGAGTTCGCAGCGGGAATTCCGGGAACATTGGGCGGAGCCTGCGTGATGAATGCCGGTGCGTACGGTGGAGAAATGAAAGATGTGCTGAAGAGTGTGACCGTATTGACCAGAGAAGGCGAGAGGATCACGCTGCAGAAAAACGAGCTGGAATTGGGATATCGAACAAGCATTATCGCAAAGAAGGACTATATTGTACTTGAGGCGGAGATTGAGCTTAAAGCAGGAGATGCGGAAGAAATCAAAGCAGTGATGGACGACTTAAAAGAAAGAAGAACAACAAAACAGCCGTTGGAGTACCCAAGTGCCGGAAGTACATTTAAAAGACCGGAAGGATATTTTGCCGGTAAGCTGATTCAGGAATCCGGTCTTCAGGGATTTCAAGTAGGAGGCGCGCAGGTTTCTGAAAAACATTGCGGTTTTGTGATCAACAAAGATCAAGCGACTGCGGCAGATATTGCAGAGTTAATCCGTCAGGTGCAGGATAGAGTAGAAGAAAAGTTCGGCGTAAGGCTGGAAACGGAAGTGAAGAGATTAGGAGAATTCTAAAATGAGATTTGTAATTGTGACTGGAATGTCGGGAGCAGGAAAAAGTACAGCGCTTAAAATGATGGAAGATATGGGATATTTCTGTGTGGATAATCTTCCGGTACCATTGATCCCAATTTTGGCAGACTCCCTTCACACGCCGGGAGCAGAAATGAATAAAACAGTTCTCGGTGTTGATATTCGAAGCGGACACAGCTTTAAAGAGCTTGAGAAAGTACTGAAAGATCTGGATGAGAGGAAGTTTGAATATGAGATTCTGTTCCTTGAGGCCAGTGACGATGTGTTGATCAAACGCTATAAAGAGACAAGAAGATTCCATCCGCTGTCAGGTAATCAGGAACGTGTCGATAAAGGAATCAAAAAAGAGCGAAAAGAACTTCAATATTTAAAAGATAAAGCGGACTATCTTATTGATACCAGTCATATGTTAACAAGAGAGCTGAAAAGGCAGTTGAGCAAAGTCTTTGTGGAAAATAAAGAATATAAGAATCTCTATGTGACGGTGTTGTCGTTTGGATTCAAGTATGGAATTCCAAGTGATGCGGATCTTGTGTTTGATGTTCGTTTCCTTCCGAATCCTTATTATATAGAAGAACTCCGTCCCCAGAGCGGAAATGACAAGGGAGTGAGAGACTATGTCATGGACAATGAAAAGGCGGTAGAATTTCTGAAGAAGCTTGTTGACATGGTAGAATTTCTTATTCCAAATTATATTGCAGAAGGAAAGACTCAGCTTGTGATTGCGATCGGCTGTACCGGAGGCAAACACCGGTCAGTGACATTGGCAAATGCACTTTATGAGGCGATCAATTGCCAGGAACAGTACGGTGTCCGCATTGAACATCGTGATATCGAGAAAGATGCAGTGACCAAGGCGAGGTAGGGAAAAGATGTCGTTTTCAGGAGAGATCAAACAAGAATTATGTGAACATTACGCGAAGGCAAGACATTGCAACCTTGCAGAGCTGTCAGCGATCGCTCATGTGTGCGGAGAATTTTCAGAGGATAGGCATGGTGAATGCCTGTTGGCTTTTCATACGGAAAATCTTCCAGTTGCAAGAAAATGCTTTACATTAATGAAAAAAACGTTTAATATAGATACGAATATCGTAGTTCGCCATAATCCGATAAAAGACAGCTGGAATTATTCGCTGTATTTTAAAGGAGAGGAGCTTATGGCAGTTAAGAACGCAAGCGTTCAGGCAGTTTGCTGTAAGCGGGCTTACATAAGAGGAGCCTTTATAGCGGCAGGCTCTATGAGTGATCCGAGAAAGGCATATCATTTTGAAATTGTATGCAGTTCGGAAGGAACAGCGGAGAGTCTGCAGGAAATCATGAATAGTTTCGATGTGAGTGCCAAGGTTGTGCAGCGTAAGAAAAATTATGTTGTATATTTAAAAGAAGGCGCGCATATTGTAGATATACTAAATGTGATGGAAGCTCATGTGGCGTTGATGAAACTGGAAAACGTGCGGATTTTCAAGGAGATGAGAAACGCCGTGAACCGGAAAGTGAACTGCGAGACAGCCAATATTAACAAGACCGTTTCGGCAGCAGTGCGGCAGCTTGAAGATATTGTGTATATACGGGATACGCTGGGGTTTGATAAATTACCGGATGGTTTAAGAGACGTTGCCCTTACACGTCTTGAGAATCCGGAAGTGGCGTTGAAAGAACTGGGAGGATTGCTTGAACATCCTGTGGGAAAATCAGGCGTGAATCACAGGCTGCGAAGGTTAAGTGAAATTGCAGAGAAGTTAAGGGCACAATAAGGAGGAAGTATTATGGTTAGAAAACCGGTTACTATTCGAAACAGTATGGATATGGAAATGCGTCCAATTGCTCATCTTGTACAGGAAGCAAGTCAGTACAAGAGCCGGATCTTTATTGAAATGAATGATAAGAAGATCAATGCAAAAAGTATCATGGGTATGATGAGCTTAGAACTTTGTACCGGAGAAAGCCTTACTGTCGAGGCTGAAGGGGAAGATGAGGAACAGGCTGTAAATGGCGTAGAAGCATTTTTAGTTGCTAATAAATAATAAAAGGATATAGAAGTTGATGGGAATAAGGAGGGCATAATATATGCCCTTCTTTCGTAATAATAGGAGATGACAGAGAATGAAAAGATTATTATTTATTTATAATCCACATGCTGGAAAAGGACTATTAAAACCAAAGATTTCTGATATTGTGGATATATTTGTAAAAGCAGGATATGAGGTGACGATTTATCCGACGCAGGCTTATCAGGATGCGTATAAAAAGATACTGGAATATCATTCAGAAGATTATGAGCTGATCGTATGCAGCGGTGGTGACGGAACATTGGATGAAGTTGTTACCGGAATGATGAAGAGGGAAGAAAGAGAGCCGATCGGCTATATTCCTACGGGAACAACGAACGATTTTGCAAATAGCCTTCATATTCCGAAGGATCTTTTGCGAGCTGCAGATAATGCAGTCAACGGGGCAAAATTCTCCTGTGATGTGGGAAGGTTTAATGAGGATGTGTTTGTATACATTGCAGCATTTGGACTTTTCACAGATGTCTCTTATCAGACAAAACAGGAAATGAAGAATCTGCTGGGGCATCTTGCGTATGTTCTTGAGGGAACCAAGAGGCTGTTTAATGTACCGTCTTATAGAATTAAGGTGACTCATGACGGAGAAGTAATTGAGGACGAGTTTATCTTAGGAATGGTGACAAACTCAAGATCAGTCGGTGGTTTCCGTAATATGATCGGGAAACAGGTCGTATTTGATGACGGACTTTTTGAAGTGACTCTTATTAAGACACCGAAGAATCCGATTGCATTGCAGGAAATTATAGCGGCACTTTTAATTGAGCAGATTGATACAAAACACATGTATACATTCAAGACCGGAAAGATTACCTTTGAGTCGTTAGAAGAAATTCCGTGGACGCTGGATGGTGAGTTTGGCGGTTCTCATGATGAAGTGATCATAGAAAATTGCCAGAAGCAGTTAGAGCTTATGGTTCCGGAGAAAATAATTTCGTCTCTAATGGAGAAAAAGGATGAGGAACAAGAAGATTCGAAGGAAACTATATAGAAATATAGAAAAGTATAGAAAAAATTTGCAATTGAAGAAAATTAAAAAAATAAGAAAAAGTACTTGCCTATTTGGAATATCTTTGTTATAATAGGCAAGTACGAAACAAGTCGTACGAAATAATGGCTCCATGGTCAAGCGGTCAAGACGCTAGCCTCTCACGCTGGAATCAGGGGTTCGATTCCCCTTGGAGTCACTTTTAAAAAGTGCTGAAAACCTTGAAAATACGCGGTTTTTCAGCATTTTTTATTTTTTAAAAAAACAAAAGGTAATCAAAAAGGTAATCAAAAACTAAAAGAAAGGAAAATGGTTATGGTGTTCTTTTAGTTAGTTTTGTATGAAAATATATATAAAGTATGCGTGAACGTTGTATTATGACGTTCTTTTTTTATGTGAAAATTGAAGCATAAGGAGAAATCCTATATGTTCACGGATGAATTGTTGAAAGATGTTAGAAAGTCAAATCCTGAAATGACAAGAGAACGATTGATTTGTGAATTATCAGTTTCTAGGTATTCAACCTCTAGCCTTTTGAACACATTTGAGAAAAGCAAACAAAAGAAGTAGGAAATGCCTACTTCTTTTTTAGCCTTTTTTATGGTATTATTTGTGTATCATACGAATGGGAGGAAAAGAGAATGATATGTAACAATTGCGGGAGCCAATTGCGAATTGGTACGGAACAAGTTGGTGTAGATTCAAAAGGGTTACCAGTAATACACCGCTTTGGGTATTGTGATAACTGTAGGACGAAATGGGACTTAGACTTACCTTCACAACCTAGAAAAAGTAACGGAAATGCGGTAAAAACAACGAGGATGGTAATAGGCATAATTTCTTTAGTGCTTACTCTTATTATTTTGTTTCAATCCTGTGCGGCAGGAGTGGTAAATACTATAGAAAATAATGGAGATGTTGGTGGCTCTGCCGGTTTTTTACTTTCAATCTGCATGATCGTAGGAGGAATATTAGGTGTTGTTTGCAGAAAACAGAAAGTTGGTTCTATAGTCGCAGGCTGTTTTTATGCGTTTGGCGGTCTGGTTGGGTTGCCAAATTCCAGCACATATAAAGATTTGATAGTTTGGTCTGTTATTAGCATTATATTTGCTGTTGTGTTTATCATTACCGGTGCAATTCAAAAAGAAAAGTATGAGTAAAACCAGCTGAAAGGGAATGATATGAATTATGTATTGCGAGAAATGCGGTAGACCGTTAAGGATCGGAACAGAACAGGTCGGGATCGATGAAAGAAACCTTCCTGTGATTCATCGTTTTGGGTATTGCGATAATTGCAGGATTAAGTGGGATTTAGACTTGCAAATTGCTCCGCCAGCTCCACCTCAAATGAGATGTCCTAGATGTGGTGGTACAAATATACAATTCAATTTAGAAAACGTGGTAACGAATTACGGAAGTAGAACAGAAGTGAGGAAAAAGAGTCCGATTACCAATATGGGGAATTCAATTGGAAGAAAAGGAATGATTTTGGCAACTGGTGGATTATGGGCTTTAACACCTAAGAAGTCTAAATATAACGAAATACAAAGAGGAAGCGTTCAAACTCAACAGGTGAAGACTGCAATATGTCAACATTGTGGATGGTCTTGGAGAATATTTTAGATGATATTGAACTAAAAAATAGCGGTAGATTTCTCTACCGCGTAAGTTACTTCCGGGAACTCGGAGAAATGGCAGACGATATTCTTGATAAATTGGATCGTTAAAAAATAAATCCTATCGACTTTTGCGGTTGGTAGGCTTTTAAAGTTGGCGCATTTTTGAGTGTTTTTTGATTCGGAAAATGGTTTGATTTTTTTCTCAAAAAAAGATTTCTACCCCTAGAATTTTCGGAAATTTTAGATTGCAACGTTTTCAATATCCCCCCGTATTAAAAAATAGGGTAAGAAAATGAAATAAGAAATATCAAAAATTTTATTGCAAAAAATTCAAATACCCCCTGGGTTTCGTTTTTATAGTCGATTTTTCAGTTCTGAAATCTCTGAGATTTTACACTGATTTTGAACTGATTTCGAAGTTGGAGGTAGTGCGGAACCGCCGAAAAAATTGCGGACTTTTCGGCGCCTTGTGTCCGGTGTTCTGCCTAACTGACAACGCACGGCATAACCGCAATAGATCATAATTTGACCGTATAGCGCATTTTGTTATAAAAGCATAGACTTATAGCGTAAACTGTAAAAACTTGCTTATATCGTCAAATATAGCCTTTTGCATGGCATTTGTCAAGGCGCAAAGAGAAAAGGCGGACAGAATCCGCCTATTGTTCTAAAATTTCAAAGCATCTTTTGATTTCCGCTAAATCGTGACAGCACATGCCGCCCGGATATCGGTAAATCGCCATATAATTGCCGTCATTTAATGGCTGAATGCCGCATAGTGTGGCGCTATAACCTCCATTCCCTTTGATTTTGTAAGGGTATCCATCTTTTCTCATTTTCTCTATTGTTTTATTCATTTTAAAACTTTCTCCCCTTTTCCCTGGGTGCTAGGATATTAATTTTATAACTGGCGGTTATGCTGCCTCCGATCAGCTACAGACCGGCATCTGCTACGCTCACGCCAGAAAGCAGATATTTTTAATAAATGGAGTATATCAACCCAAAAGGCAGCCGGGGAATTGCGCCCCGGTTCGCTGTCCTGCCTAATAAAGCGGCTTTTATACGCTTATTGAAAGTTGCTGTTGTTTTGTAGTCGCTCCCGATTCTGTCCCATTCTGATTTTTTTAAAATGTGGAGTTCTTTAAAAATTTCATCATTTAATTTTATAGTTGTCATAACTTTTTACCTCTCTTTCTTTTCTCTGTCCTCTGCCTTTTCACGGAGTTGGAACCGTCCACGCTGGCATTACAGAGCCGGAACTTGTCCGGCTTATGCTGTTATTCTGTTAAATATTTCAATTGTTTTTTCTGCCTGCTCTCTTTTTCTGTTACTCCAGTAGCCTTTTCTTTTGCTTTTCATTGCTTTTTCTGCGGTAGATTTGCTCACAATTCCGACACTTGCAGCAGCTCTCAATAATTTGACATCTTCAACACTTAATTTGATAGCCTTGAGCGTGTACGGGTTAATTTCAAAATTTTCCTTATCGCCAGGTTTTAGATCCTGTGCAATCGGGATATATTCATCACTTCCCATGTTTTCGCCGATATTCCAAACGAAAAAACTTTTCGGGATCTTTTCCACAATTTCAAATATATGCGTTGTTTCACAAATTCCGCTATTGCTATAAATTCTGTTGTTTTCAATTCTAAATTCTTTCATATGTTCCCTTTCTGGTCTGCCATCATCAGCACCGGGAGACCGTCCCGCGGTGGACGCCCCGAAGAGCGTTTCGGCTTATGCGATACCGTAAATCCTTGTTGACTTTCGGAATGTTTTCATGACACCGCCAGGCGTTCCGTCTTTTTTTACTTTCCAATGTGCCGGAATGCTTGAAAAATCGCTACACAGTCTAACCGTGATTGATTTTTCCGTTTCTTTTACAATTTCTACTACATCAAATAAAAATCCGTCTGACTCTGCTACCTGTGAACCTACTTTTAATTCTCCTGCTTTGATAATCATATTATTTTCCCTCCATTTTTTTATTTGTTCCGTCTTGCTACTTTTTACCACCGCCGCCGTAGCTGTGTTGATATCCGGCGTCTAGGTTACTGCTTCGCTTAGAGCGGATTTTGTTTTTTGTTCCAACCCCGGCATTGCTGCCGGACGCTTGCGGCTTAATGGACTTATTTAGAGCCGCCGCAACGGCTTTATGCTCTTTTTAATAATTCAACTTTCAAGCATCCAACTCCTCCGTATTCTCCGTGGCTGTAGAATTTTCCTAATATTTTTTCGGCTTCTTCATTTGCCGGCTCTAATTTAAAGTATATTGTTTTTTCGTTTGGATAATATTCATTCGCAGGTGCCGGAAATTCTGTTGTTTTTACAACCCTTTCTTCTGCTCCGTGAAAAAGAATAATGTCTCCGGTTTTAATCTCATCATATCTTATTGTCATATCCATTCCCTCCTGATTGATTTGGTTTGTTGTTTTCTTGTTGATATTATAATAGCATAGTTTAATAATATAGTCAATAGCATAGTATAATAATTTTAAATTGTATATATCCAAGGAAAAAGGGCGATATTGACAAGCATAGTTTAATATGATACTATCCTTATATAATATAGAAAGAAGGTGTTAAAATTGGCTTTTAAAGACAAAGAAAAAGAACTTTCTTATATTGCACAATATCAGAAAGATAACTATGATCGCATTACAGTAATGGCTCCAAAAGGAACAAAAGAAAGCGTAAAAAATGCGGCAGCATTTAAAAATATGAAGATGTCGGAGTTTGTGCTAGATTGCATAAAAAAAGAATTGGAAAGAATGAAAGAATAGTTTAATAAGGTATTGACAAGCATAGTTTAATAATGTAAAATATAATTGCCGAAAGGCAATAGCCCAACAGAGAGAAAGGAGAAAACATGGAAGATATTAAAATTTTAATGATGGACGGATGCACAGAATCCGAGGCAAAAAGACATCTGGAAAAAGGATCTGTAATTTTCGAAGAGTCCGACTTCAAAGAACATTTTTGCGGATATATGGCAGAATGGGGGATCAATGAAGAGGACAGAAAGCCCTATGAAGATATGATTGTTACTGGAAAGCCTGCTACAGACTGGGGTGTTGTGGATACGCCAAAGGGTAGATTTTTTATCATGTATTGTTTGTAAAAAAAGAGGGTTAAAAATGAAAACTATTGATATTTATTGTAATTAAAATAAATTAAGAAAACGCTGGATAAATTCCGGCTTTTTCTTTTGCCTATTTTAAAATTATCTGACAATACTTTAGGAACAGAAAGCAAACATCTAATAATTGCGTTTTTAAGCCAAACAATTTAGACACAATTAAAAACAGGGAACAACTAGGGAACAGCAAAAGGAACAGCGCAAACCCTTGTAAATACTGTGAATGTCGGCATTTAGGGAACAGTAAAGGGAACAGCCTACGCGTGCGCGCGCGGTAAGAATATATATAATAAATTATTGAAAAGAAATACAAGAAAGAAAATATAAAAAGAAAATTATCAGACGGAAAAAGATATCCACATTTTAACGTCATTACGAATCGTGTTAGAATGATTGACAATTCTGTAATCATGATATATATTACAGGCATACAAACAAACGGCTTTTAATTTATAAAATTAAATACAATTAAATCCGCCCAATTCCCGGCGGTGTGAGAATGGATTCGGGAGATCCGCAGCTTTTTGTTGTGGGTCTCTTTTTTATTAATCAAATGTTAGGAGGTGCAGAACGTGGAGAGAGTGCAAGATAAAGATCAGACAGTTGAAGTATTCGAGAACGATGTAGATTTATATTTAAAATTATTCTGCGAAGAGCAGAACATCGAAGATCTAAAAGCAGAAAGCCAAAGTGTATGGAATGCTGCTCTGATGTATGTTAAGCGCCATGTGTTTAGTACCTCTGATATACTTAAGTCCAGTAATAATATTATAAATAATAATAGTATTATGGATAGTAATTATAATCAATACAATTATGATCTAGTAGATAGTGTATGTGATTATTATATATATCTTTGCATGAGATATGATAAAGAGGTATCAGCTATAGGATTTAGCTTATTGACAGGAATTGGCAGATATACTATAGCAACATGGAGAGATGGACAGAATAAACTCAGCACAAAGAGTTTGGACATCGCAAAAAAGATTTACGATTACAGAGAAGAAAGTCTATCTAATAAGCTCGTTACTGGCAAGCAGAACCCTGTCGGAGTGCTTGGGGTCCTTAATAGGCATTACGCTTGGAATCTACCGGGAGTGAGCAAGGAGCGGACCAGTGAAAGAGCCTTGACGGCTGCGGAACTGCCGAAACTGGGAGAGATAAAGCAGATTGAAAGTGAAAAAGATTGATATATTTTAACATTTCGAAATGGTAAATAATTTAGATTAAAATATATCATTGACATTGACCTAAACAGTGCAAACCATACATGGCTCTATTAAAAAAATTGTTATTTTTCCAATAGATACATATGTTCGATTAAATAAACGATGGATGCCTGGGGGTCTGTACAGAATCGCCACAACCGCCCTACTTAGTCCCCCAGATTCCGAAATAAACAAAAAGAGGTATTCGCGAAACACACAGGAGGTTATAGACATGGCACTAACGTTTACAGAAGAACAGGCAATAGAAATACGAAAAACCGGATTGTCTGTTATACAGTTTAAGTATTGTATCAAGAATGGAATTAGCATAGCGGTCTACAATTTAAGACAATTCCTCATTTCTGCTAAATCAGTATTCGAGAAAATGGGAAAATTATTCAAGCGTGTTAGAGATGGCATTGACGATATTCGGTACTTTTTTGAGACAGTACAAGACAGGATCGGATATCCGGTTTCAAGAAGGTATAATTTTGTGAAAATTCTAGGAAATATGGGATACCGGAAACATGACGTTTTTGTTGCAACTCGTACATATTTGGCAAGAAGTAATTGCTGATTTCAAAAAAATTTCAAAAACAAAAAAGAGGTATCCGATATGACAATGGATAAATTAAATTTAGCAAATGAGCTTGTTTTTAAAATAAAAGAACTGAATGACTTTTTGCGAGAAGCTAAAAAAGCAGAAGTTATCTACTTATCTTCAAATGTGATTAATGAACATGGAAAATTTGTTAGAAAACAATATCTTGAGTTGAAAAAGGACATGAGAGATTCCCTTATAGAGTATTTTGGAAATGAGGTTTTGAGATTTGAAAAACAGTTGGAGGAGTTGTAAGCATGAACGGATGTTGCGGAACTTGTAAATATGGTCACTACGACAAAATTCAAGGTTATGTATGTGTGAATGATGAAAGCGAATATGTAGCCGATTTCGTAGAATATGAGCATTGGTGCGAAGATTGGGAGAGTAAAAATGATGAAGATGATTAAGCGATTGTTCTGTAAGCATAAACATGTTGAGCCATTATACACATACCTGGAACAACAGGAAGATGGATCGTGGATAACAAGGCATGTTTGGAAGTGTAAAGACTGCGGAAAGGAGATTTATTGATGATTAAAGGATTTTTATTAGCGTTTGATGTGATTTTAATTGTAATGTTTTTGATCGGAATGATTTTCGGGCTAAAAACCAAAGAAACAGGAATGGGATTGTTAAGTGGATCTATTGCATTGATCATTGCATTAAATTCACTATTCATTTTAAATTTATAGGATTCTGTGAGGTGGCGGAAAAGGTATACGCGTAGTAGTGCATATACAGAAATGTATAGAATATTAGGGTACGGTTGCAGATGACACCGAGTAAAGTCAAGACGAGAAGTTATGTCCCTAGCTTCATGTGTGGTGCAAATCCACACCCTCACAATTGGCGCAGTTTTTCTTTTTTATTATTTCATCCTTTCTCCCCATAGCGGAATGCTGTTAAGAGTTGTCAAAGGCTCGTGGGGATTAGCCATTTCTTTCTAGCCCTTGTGAATTTTTCCAAGAGTGTATACCGGTTTGAGAGTTTTGGCGAACATGATATGTGGACTGTGCGGACACCAATTCGCGGAATGGCAAACAGAAACTGTTCTACATATCGTGTGTGTCAGTAAAGACATACAAAATCCTATGCAGTCCTCATAGACATAAAATGGACAACCGCTCAACCGAACGCGGTATATAAAAACATAAGGACTATATGAGAAATAGTCTGGTTTCTCTTTGTACGTTGCAGAATATATGGAATAGAGTAAAAAGATTCAGCAAAAATCCACTCGGGGTCGGTTTGAAGTCCTGCAATGCTATACAATCGACAAAAAACTTAATCCAAAGGAAATGAGACAAATTCAGTGATTGCAGTAGTCTGGATGTTTTGGATATTCGCCGGAAGTAATTAAAGAGTGACTGCTGGGCGGTCGAGGGTGGTTTACAAGGCGAATTAGTGTCAAGCATGGCACGATAAACATGAATGCAAGCCGGGAAAACAGTCTTAATGGGAAATAATTCAGTGGTAGAAGATACGTTTTTGGGGTGAATCAATGAATTGTAATGGATATAAACTTATTTATCTTCCGAACCATCATATGGCATTTTCGAATGGTTGTGTTTATGAGCATATTGTAGAAGCAGAGAAAATGCTTGGAAGAAAATTAAAAAAAGGAGAAGTCGTTCATCATAAGGATAAGAACAGAGAAAATAATTCATTTAATAATTTAATGGTTTTTGCAAGTAATGGGGATCATGTATCTTTTCATAACGGATTAGATATTGTGAAAATTAATGATGTCTATGTTGCAATAGAGACAAATAAAGAGAGAAACTTATGCCCAATTTGTGGAAAGGAAAAATCAAAAACCTCCTCCGTTTGTATAGATTGCTGTAATAAAAACAAACGGAAAGGAATACCTGCAAAAGAAGAACTGGAATCTTTATTGAAATTAAAAGTTCCATTTACGAAGATTGGGGACATGTATGGAGTAAGTGATAATGCGGTGAGAAAATGGTGTAAATATTATTGCCTACCATTTAGAAAGAAAGATTTGAATAAATTTGTAGCGGATTGTCTCGAGTTCGATTCTCGATTCCCCAATTTTAGCCCTATGGTGTAATGGTAGCACATGAGACTTTGACTCTCGCGGAATAGGTTCAAATCCTGTTAGGGTTGTTAAAAACATGATTAACTCAGTGAAGAACGATTTTTCAGTCGTGCTGAGAGACTCAGGAATAATAGGATTGTTTCTATCGGGATACTGGTAGCAACATCAACCGTCTGTGGCGTGCGAACGTCATGGAACGCATAGAAACTGTGCGTAGTGCCGGGTCGTGTATCATTATAGAGAGGTCAATAGCAGAACCCTTGTGGTCGGCGTATAATAGACGCTTGCGGTGCAAGAATAATCCAATGATGTCCGTGGTGAGAGAGACTAAAGAATAGTTGGAAAATCTCAAAGAAGCCGATTTGCCTTGAACTCTGGAAACAGAGGTATAACACAAGAAGTTTGTTAAAGTAGCGGTATGGCAAGTTCTTTAAAATGCAAATATTGCAGACTTGAAATCTGTGATTATAAGATATTTTCTGAAAGAACCGTGAAATTTATGGGTATCAATCCCATATGTGCATTGACAGCGGTAAGAAGCATAGGAAACGCGAACCTATTGCTCAGACTTATCGTCACATTGGCAGAATATGACTGGTTTATGATGAATAAGAGGAAACTCTAATCATGTTTTTGTAACTAGCGAAATTTTCGGTTATTTCGCGATTACCAAATTCAAAACAAATATAGTTTTCATGTTGTCGATATACAAAAAACCGTAAGCAGAACATTAGCTCAGTAGGTAGAGCAACTGGCTGTTAACCAGTGTGTCATAGGTTCGATTCCTATATGTTCCGTGCGTCCGGCTCATTACCGGATAGACGATTGCATTAAAATCAATCAGTTTCAAACTACGATTGATGTGCTTGTGGACAAGTTATCAAGATTACGGGAGGCAAAAGGTTTATGAAAGCGATTTTAAAAGATAAAATCTATGAAATGAACAGAAAACAGTTTCACGGGTTGTTAGATGTGGCAAGGAAATCTATGAAAATTGGGATTTATGCAGTAAAAAAAGATGGAGTTGCGGAAATGAAGAATGAGCAATTTGACAACAAAACTGATTTGCAAAAAGCGATTGCGGAATACGTAAAATTAGGATTTAAGGTATATTGTAATTGCAATGGGGAAAAATTATGATTCACGAGGAAAAATGGTACACATGTGATCGCTGTGGAGAACGGATTGAAAATCTGGTAGAAGACGTTCTGGGGTGTTTATAAGAAGAAGTATCGGTAAATATTCCGAGAGATGATTACTTGAAAATCATGAGCGGAGAATCGTATATTTCCATCGTGAATGCCGAATTTAATGGAAAAGATACAGAAACCATTACAATCCGAAAGAGGTTCTTGACAAAAGAAGACACTATACATTTGTGCGGTAAGTGCAAACGGGAATTTGAGAGGTTTATGAAGAATGATAAAGAGGTTATGTAATCTGTACATAAAGAGGAAAACAAAAAATCTAACGCAGATTCCTTTGTTTACTATGACATTTAATTATAAAAAATATAAGGAAAACGGAAAAGAAAACAGTTGTGTGCTGTACGCATTACACCCAGATATTGCGCGAGATGAATTTTTGAAAGAAAATTTGCAGAGGCTCGTAGATCATATAAGAGATAATTATGACATGGAAGTTTTTACAAAAATTTGAAACGAGGTAATGGATTTGAGTGAAAAAGAGATTCAGAAAAAGATTGTAGAGCAGTCCGGAACGATTGCGAAAGCAATTTGTAAAGGGAAAGATGTGGAATTAAGAAAATCTGCAAGCGGCGTGTCTGTTGCGGAGATCTCAAAGAAAGTTGTGGCGAGATGAGTTTTTTTAAAGGATTCATTTCTGCGATATTGGTGATACCGTACATATGCATGCTAGGAGCCATGACATTTAGTGCGGAATTTCCAGATGGAACAGAAATATCCTACAACGGATGGATGATATAATATCTAAAGGCATAGACGAGATGGTGGCTATGTATCATGCAAAATGGTGCATTACTTTTTTATTTTGAAAGGTGGTGCGCCATTTTCTTATGGCAAGTCAAGAAATTCAGAACGCAATCCAATCATATGAAAATTATATATCAGCTAACGGAATAGACGAATCGGTCATTGATGCAATGATAGAAGCGTGCAAAGTAGCATATCAGACAGAAAAAGATATTCCGTATGCGCTCAAAGTGTCTGCAAGGACGAAAGAGATTATAGAGAATTTTGTTCTAAATCTGACTGGTACGGACATTTGGGGATTAGAGAAATATTCTTTTGAAAACAAGGTCAAGTATGAAATTATAGACAAGTTTTATGAGGTTCTCTTGTTGGAAGCGCAAAATAAGATTGTTGACAGTGGTTTTCGATATTTAGAACGAAAAAGAGAACCAAAAGAACGATTTTATACGCCAAGAAGAAAACAATTCTTGAAAATTGGACTTGTGGATGCGCTACAAGGAATGATTGACGATAAATACGATATTTTGTGTATGTCGTTAATACCTGGAGCCGGAAAAACGACAATCGAAAAATTCTTAAATGCTTTAGTGATCGGTTGGTTTCCGAAAGACTTCACTCTTTTTTATTCCCATAGTGGCGATATTACTCGAATGTATTATGACGGCGTGTACGATATTGTGACAAATGCGGATGAATACACATGGAATGAGATTTTCCCGGATTTACACGTTACAAGCACCAATGCAAAGATGGAGCAGTTCAACGTAGGGAAATACAAACCATTTCCAAGCGTGCAATGCACGTCTGTCGGAAGTAAAAATGCCGGAAAGGTGCGTGCTTCTAAATTCCTTTTGGTTGATGATATGATCGGTGGAATTGAAGAAGCAATGAATCCTAGTATTTTGGATAAATTGTGGGATAAATACGCCGTAGACGCACGTCAGAGAAAGATACAGGACACAGACGGGAAAAACTGTAAGGAAATACACATAGCGACCCGTTGGAGTGTACATGACGTTATCGGGCGTATTCAAAACATGTACGCCGGAAATCCAAGAGTAAAAGTGATTGCAGTACCGGATATTGATCCCGTTACAGGAGAAAGTAATTTTGATTATGAGTATAGTGGTTTCACGAAAGAATTTTTTGCAGACCAACAATTACTTATGGATGATATTTCTTACCGCTGCTTGTATAAACAAGAACCGATTGAACGTGAGGGATTGTTGTTCCCGGATGATAAAATCAGACGATATTTACATTTACCACATGGAGAACCGGAGATTATTACAGCTCAATGCGATACAAAAGGAAAAGGTACAGACTATTTTGTTATGCCTATATTGCAGAAGTACGGAGAGGATTATTATTGCGTGGATTGTGTTTGTGACAATACCGCTGACTATGAAATGCAGTACGAAAATGCGTCAAATGCAATTGTGAATAACGAAGTGCAAGAGTGCGAATTTGAGCGTAACGCTGGCGGAGATCGTGTGGCAATGGAAGTAAATAAGCGTGTAGAGCAAAAAGGATGGATATGCAATATTACAGACGTTCCGACAGAGACAAACAAGGAAGCGAGAATATTTCAATGTTCTAACTGGATTTTACAACACGTTATATTCAAGGATTCGTCACTTTACAAACCGAATGAACCATACGGAGTGATGATGTCACTTTTGAAACAATATTCAGTTTCAGGTAAAAAGCAATTAGATGATGTGCCGGATGTTTTTTCAAACTTTGCTATACGAATGACAAAAGGAAACAGAGTTGCAAAAGCCGAAGCAATACATAATCCATTCAGAGGAGGATACGGATATGGATACTAAGACATATTTGCAGCAGATAGAAAGACTAGATAGAAAAATTCAGAATAAATTTTCCGAAATCGCACAGTTAAAAACGATGGCAACATCCATAACTGTTGCACAGAAAGATGTTAATGTTCAGACTTCATCGGATAAAGACAGAATGGGAAGTGCCGTTGCAAAGATTGTAGATTTGGAAACTGAAGCAAATGAAATGATTTGCGAATACATTCAAAAACGAGAAATGATTATACAGCAAATAGAAACTATTTCTGATACAAATATGTATCATATTCTTTTTAATAGGTATGTGATGATGAAAGGTTTAGGAACCATTGCTGTTGAAATTGGGTATTCATTTAAGCAGGTGTGCCGCATACACGGAAATGCGCTGAAGGAGTTTGAGAAAATGTATGGATCAATGTATTTAAAATGCGCTTAGCTTGTCCGTAAATGTCCTATAATGTCCACTAATGTCATCTAGATGTCCAAAAGTTGACATGATATAATAATAATCAGAGAAATAATAAATATTTTCCATAAACATAAAACCCATAAGTATGATTGGAAGAGGACGCGATTAAGCGTCCTTTTTTCGTGGAGAAAATTATGAAAGAGTATGAAGAAGAGAAGATATATTGTCCAAGGTGCAAAAGAAAAGTAGGAACGCACGATGGACGGTCAACCATAAATAAAATTTGCAGATGTAAAAATTGTAATAAAAGAGTTGTTTATCACGTTGATACAGGAGAAACAGAGATTAAAAGGATTCCAAAAAGAAATTGTTCTTCGGGAATGACATTTATTTAAGGCGGTGCTTTATGTATAACTATCCACATAAAAATTACAGACCGTTCTCTGCTATTTGCGATTGTGGATTTGGTAGAAAAATCATTTACACAAGGCAAAGACAGATTACATGGAGAAATATCGTAGATGAATTGAATAAAGCACTTGCAATCCATAGAAAGAATGCAACGGAAATCGAGTATCTTGACAGATATTACCGTGGCGACCAACCGATTTTATATCGAAAAAAGGTGAATCGACCAGAAGTCAATAATAAAATCGTTGTAAATCTTTCGTATGAGTTGGTGGAGCGTAAAACCGCTGATATTTGCGCTGAGCCGATACAGTATGTTCTTCGTGGAACTGATGATAAGAAGTCAGATGAAATTTCATGGCTCAACGCAATCATGGATTCTGAGAATAAACAGGAATGTGACATTGACATTTGCAGATGGCGGTCTATTTGCGGTACTGCATACCGGTTTATTGGGAATGACGAAGGAAATGGTTCGGTTTTGGACGAAAGCGACTTTGAATTATCGTCAGAAAATCCGATGTATACATTCGTTGTATATTTTCCGAACAATAAACCGGCTTTTTCGTGCCAGATTCGAGAAGATGAAGCTGGAAAAGAGTTTTTTTTCTGCTACACGAACAGCCAATGGTTCGAGATTTCAGAGGGAAAATTAAGAAAATTTGGGATAAATGGAAACGGAGCAATACCGGTTATTGAATATCCGAATAATTCTCGTAGACTTTCTGATATTGAAATTACGATTGCTATCACAGACGCAATCAATACACTTTCTTCTGACAGAATCAACGGAATTGAGCAGTTCGTTTCTTCGTGGGTAAAATTTGTAAACTGCGAAGTAGATAAAGACAGTTTCTTGAGCATGAGAGAAGAAGGCGCGCTTGTAGTAAAGTCTAACAATGGACAGGAAAACAAAGCGGATGTTGATGTAATGACAACGGAACTGAATCAGACAGAAGGACAAGTTGTGTTCAATGATTTGTTTGAACGTTTTCTTGATATTCAAGGACTAGCAAATCGGGGGAATATCAACACCGGTGGTGATACACAAGGTGCAGTCAATCTTCGTAACGGACATTATGATGCCGGACTTAGAACAGCAATTAATGAGCCTATTCTTAAAAAGTCGGAGAATATGTCTATTAAGATTATTCTGAACCGCTTAAGAATTTCAAAAGGCTTTACGCTTGTTCCAAGTGACGTGGAAATTCACATTAACCACAATAAGTTAGATAACATGATGGTAAAAGCGGAAGTTCTTCAGATTTTGTTGAATTGTGGAATCCATTATAAGAGGGCGATCAAAGTTATTGATATGTTTAGTGACCCAGAACAAGTTGCTATTGAAAGTAAGGATAGAATGGAAAGCCTTTATCCAGATAAAGTAGAGAAGCAAGAAAAAATAGAAGAACCAGTTAATAAGGAAGTAGTCGAACAGTAATCGGCTGCTTTTTTTATTTTATAAATTTGCAGTTATGCGTTAAATAGCAAAAGGTAAAAATCCAAGCTGATAGAACAGCGAAATCAAATGTAGATAACGGAGGTAATCAAAATGACAAGAGAAGAAGCAAGACAAAACTTAGTAGCTTTAGGGATTGAGGAGCCAAGTGAAGCACAGGTAACAAATTATCTGAATCAGTTTCATAGCAACCGACCGAACCCACAGCCTACACCGCAACCAACACCGGCACCACAGCCGAATCAGACACCGGAGCCAACACCAAATCCAGAACCGGATGACAATACAAGAGCATTGCAGGAGCGGATTGAACAGTTGGAACGTGAGAATGTGCAGAAAGATATTCGCGCATACGCTGCGGAAAAAGGATTGACCGGGAAACAGGCAGAAAGTGTTTTGGCTGGATTTCAGACAGATTTAGAAGCTGCCAAGAAAGCGATTGACTCTATCGCACAGATTATTTCCGATAAAGAAACCGCAGCAGCCACAGCAAAAGAGCAGGAGTTGTTGAATGGCACTCCGAATCCAGGCGGTGGAACTGGCGGTAAAGAGGAAAAATCAACTGCCGAAAAGTTAGTTTTAAAAATGTGTGGCAGTGAGCAGAAACAGGAAAACAGCGTTTTATCGCACTATATTTAGGAGGTATAAAAATGGCACTTTCAAATATGCAATATGAAAAAACAGAATATTCAGGTGACGTGCAGATTTTAAAGAGAAAACCATTTGAGGGAATTGCGGCTACTCTTGATTTTTCGGGAGTAAATGACAAAACCGTAAGTGGGAAAAAAGTTGTAAAAGCAGGAACACCAATCGGAAAAACTGGAGTAAAAGACAACACAGCAACAGTTGTAGGAATCTTACTACATGATGTGACGGAAGATAGACCACAAGGAACGCTTCTGAAAAAAGCATATATTGACAAAACAATTGCAGAGAAACACTCCGGAGTGACTTATGAAGCTGCGGTCATGACAGCACTTCCGATGATTGTGTTTGAATAAGGAGGTAAAGTGAAATGTTAGTAAATGAAGTAGTAAATTCTCAATCCATTGCGTTATCAGCAACAAATGACGAAAGTAACGATATCCCGTATCTTGGATTGCAATGGTTTCCAGAAAGAAAAAAATCTGGATTAGATTTATCTTGGATAAAAACACATAAAGGCTTGCCGGTTACTCTTGCGCCATCCAACTTTGACGCACTTCCTACTATTCGCGCAAGAGCAGGGCTCAAGAAAGAAAAGACACAGATGGCATTCTTTAGAGAGCAAATGATTGTTACAGAGGAAGATGCGCAGGAAATCGATAGAATCAGAGAAGAAAGTGATCCGTATTTGGAATCTGCTTTACAATCTATTTACGATGATACAAATACGCTTGTTCGTGGGGCAGAAGTTGTTCCAGAGAGAATGAGAATGTCTTTACTTGCAACGGTGGAAGGACATCCAACTATCGGAATTGAGAGCGATGGAGTGAAGTATGCTTATGATTATGACCCGGACGGCTCATATGCAAAAGAGCATTACTCTAAACTTGATGGAACATCAATGTGGAGCGATTCTGAACAATCAACACCGTTGACAGATTTGAACAATGCTAGAAAAGAGCTTGCTAAAAAAGGTAGAATTGCAAGATATGCATTAATGAATTCTAATACATTCCAATATCTTCTAGATAGCAAGCAGGTGAGAAATTCTATTCTTGCGCAGAATGCAACGGCAGTAATTGAAGTAACAGATGAAAATGTTATTTCAATCGTAAAAAATAGAACAAAATTAACCATTGTTCTTTACGACAAAATGTATGTGGATGATGCTGGAAAAGAACAGTATTTCTATCCAGACAATAAAGTTACATTACTTCCAGAAGGGGCACTTGGTTCTACTTGGTTTGGAACAACTCCGGAAGAAAGAACTGCAAGACAAGTTGCAGATGTTGATGTGGCAGTTTATGGAGTCGGAATTGCTGTTGCAACAAAAACAGAGTACGGACCTCCGGCAATTACTTCTGTAACAGCTTCAGAAATCACTCTTCCATCTTATGAGAACATGGAAAGCACATTTGTATTAGAGGTTCACCACGATTAATAAGGAGGAAAAGAGATGATTTATCCGTATATTGTCGTGAAAAATGGGAAGTGGTATAAGTCTGGTGAAAACGTGCCGGATGATTCAGAAAATGTTTTGAAAACAGGAGATAAGACGAATTGCACCAAAACAGAGATTCATCAAATGCCTGTAAAAGAACTTCGGGAACTTGCGACCGAACAAGGGATTGATGGAGCGGAGAACTTGAACGGTTCAGACATTAAGAAACTTCTCATTGAGAAGATGGGATTATAGGAGAAAAAAGGTATGGCGTACTCAAGATTAGAACAACTTAAAATTCGGTTGAGACAATCTGATGTTTCGATAGAACAAGAGGATAAGTTTTTAGAACAACTTATCTCGCAAGCGGAACAGGATGTACGTCTCTACCGAAATTATCCAGACAATTATACAGAGGAGATGATTGAAAAAGATATGAAGAAATTCGACAGTATCATTGTAAATTTGGCTTTGTATGATTACAACCAAGACGGAGGGGAGTTCCAAATTTCCTCTTCTGAAAACGGAACTTCAAGGAGTTGGATTGACCGGGATAAAATTCTTGGAAAAGTAACTCCTTTTGTGCGGATTCTATAGAAAGGGTACGGTGATCCAATCATCTCCCGGCTACAGGGTTTAGTGGCAGACGATTGAGCGTACCATGGCGGTGAACTTGCCGTGATGGTGCAGGGATATGGCATTAGGCGGCGGAGGGCAGTCATATAAAAACAGAACTTGGAGGTGCATGATGGACACACCAATTACGAGAGCAGAACATGAAGAGTTTGCAAAACGTATGGATGCGGAAAATAAGAGACTACATCACCGGATTAATGATGTAGAAGATACAGTAAAAAAAATACAAGACTTGGCACAATCGGTGGAACGACTTGCAATCTCCATTGAGAGTATGGCACAGGAGCAAAAAGAACAGGGGGATCGTCTGGAAGTTCTTGAGGGAAGAGATGGAGAGAAATGGAGACAGGTTTCAGGATATGTCGTAACTGCCGTTCTCGGCATCATCATTGGTTTTGTATGTTACAAAATTGGATTGGGAGGATTTTAAAATGAATGATAAGATGTATGACATTTTAAAATGGATTGCAATGTATTTGCTTCCGGCAGCAGGAACATTGTATTTTGCACTGGCAGGAATTTGGGGGCTTCCATACGGGGAAGAAATCGTAGGTACAATTACCGCGGTAGATACATTCCTCGGAGTTCTCTTAGGAATCAGTACATCGCAGTACAATAAAAAGGTATGCAAGAATGAGACTGCTAGAAAAAAATAAACAAAATTTGAAGTATGCGCTTCAAGTCGGAGAAGTTCCTATTTACGAAAGAGATGAAAGTGGGAACATTGTTTACATTGAAGTGGACGGTCAGAAAGTTCCGGTAGAAACAGGAGAGACAGAAGTCGGGTATTCAAATCCGATTGATTTTAAAGGGAATATTGCAATGTCCGGCGGTGAAGCAGAAGCAAAGTCTTTTGGTGTTGACATCAGCGAGTATGATGCGATTCTTCTCATGGAGAAAGACAGAATACCGATTAACGAGACCTCGTTAATCTGGCATACAAGCGAAGTTCAGTACACAGACGAACAAAACACCGTAGTAGATAGAAAGTCGGCTGATTACTCGATTAAGCGCGTTCAGCCGAGTCTTAATTTTACAAGGTATCTTTTGAAAAGGATTGTGAAGTAGATATGGAAAACAGAAAAGTAAATATTCTTGGTACAGAATATAAGATAATTTACGGGAACTGCAAAGAAATTCCAGAACTAAAAGAAATGGATGGATATACTGATTCCTCTACACATGAAATTGTAGTAGATGATATGTCTATGTCAGACGGAGAGGTTGGAGCTAAAAAAGATTTGGTTTTCTACCGAAAATCTGTTGTTAGACATGAAGTTATCCATGCTTTCTTGTTTGAAAGCGGTCTTGCTGAAAATTCTAATTCTGTTAACTTTTGGTCTATAAATGAAGAAATGGTTGATTGGTTCGCAATCCAATCGTCGAAGATTTTCAATGTTTTTCAAGAGTTAGATATTTTATAGGTGATTCGATGTCAAAGAAAGTGTTAAAAGCAAATATCTTTTCACCGTCCAGTATTCAAGAATTGCAGAAACAATTAGGAAATTACAAAGAATCTCTGAACGATAAATGCGAACAATTTGTAAGAGAACTTGCGGAAAGTGGAATTTCCGTAGCAAAACAGAACGTAGGAAGCTACGGGAAGTATATCACATTTTCCGTTAAGGCAGAACAAAACCAAAACGGATGCAAAGGGGTTCTAGTTGCAAGCAATACAGGAATCATTAAGAGTGAATGGCGAACACAGGACGGAGTGAAAACAGCAGATGTAAGTCCTCTTCTTATGGCTGAGTTTGGTTCTGGTATGAAAGCAGAAAATCCGATGAACGTTCCGGGAGTTGGACAAGGTACGTTCCCGGGCGGAACACATGGTAATGACCCTAGCGGTTGGTGGTGGATGGATTTGAATGGAGAGTGGCATCATTCAAGAGGTGTTACGCCTACAATGCCGATGTATCACGCTAGCCTTGAAATGATTGCAAAAGTGCAAAGTGTCGCAAAAAGAGTATTCGGAGGTTGATAAAATGCTTGACATGTTGGAATCACAAGTTTACACGAGGATAAAGACTCAATTTCCGAGTAAGCTGAAAGAAAAATACAAGGACATCAAATTTACAACAGAAAATAAAGTGGATGCACTTCCAAGATTCCCGACCGTTTACATACATGAACTGCCGGGGGCGGAAGTTGGTTCAGATTTACAGGGAGATACAATAAATGCTGTCTGGTCTTCCTTTCAGATTGAAGTAACCACAAACACAAAACAGTCCGAAACGAAAGAAGTTATGGATGAAGTTGTGAAAATTATGAAAAAAATGAGATTCCAAGTGATATCAACACCGGAATTTCAGAATACAGGCAGTACATATCGAAGAGTAGCACGTTTTCGGCGAATAATTGCCGATGGAGATATTTTATAGAGCCGGTCATGAAAACATGATCGCTTACCGTACAAATTATCGGTAGAAAGGAGAAAATATGATTGCAGGAATTTCTACATTAGGAATTACATTTGGTTATGGAGCTGAAACAACTGCCGGACAAAAACCAACAAAATTTACAAAGCTTAATCGTATTAATTCGATTGGTGGAATCACGATTGAAAATGAGCAGATTGATGCGTCTGCGGTTGAAGATTATATTAAGAGATATATCCGAGGGGCAGCAGATACGGGAGGTTCATTCCCTGTCGGTGTAAACTTCACAAGCGAAACGCAAAAAGAATGGAAAAAAGTTATTGAAGACTATGCTGAACTTTCCGGCGGAAAAAGGATGTGGTTTGAAACAATTATTCCGGGATTCGAAGAAGCGTTTTTTGTAATTGCTCAACCACCAACAGCATTACCACAGCCAGAAATTGGACAGAATGAGTTACTTGTAATGGAAAATAACCTTACCATTGAAGAGTACAAAGGAATGGAAGCGAAAGTTGAATTTGAAGTATCGGTGGGGGGACCTTAAGCTACTTAGACACAAGAGCCGACCTAAGTAGCGTTTCTGAAGAAAAGGCTTATTCAGAACTTGAAGATACATTTTAAAACATGAGTGGGGTGGTCTGCGGACCGCCCCCTCTGATTAATCGGAGGGTAAATTGATATGAAAACAATTCAGATTGGAAACGAACAGTACACACTTGAATTTGGATTTGAAGCAGCAGAAAACAAAGCGGTTGTACAAAGGATGTTTAACGCATTGTCGATGTCTTATATTGGAAAGAGATTAGATTTAGAAGGGGAAAATAGCAAAGTAGAAATTGCAGCTGCAATGATTGACGGAACAGCAGATTTGGTATCTGATATGCCACATATTTGCAAAGATGCTTTTTATGCAGGATTACTGGAACATCATAAAAATATTACTGTTGAAAAATCAAAAGATTTGATGAAACAGTACATGAAAGAGAAAAAAATGTCCTTTAAAGGACTTTACGAAGAGATAAAAGAAACGATGGAAGATGACGGTTTTTTCGATTTGACGGGTCTGACGGAGATGGTTGCAGAGATGAACAATCCAGACGAAGAGGAAGAAAAGAAAGCGCCGAAGACACCACAGGACCACAAGAAAAAATCGACTTCCACAAAATAATATGGGAAGAATACTTTAAGAATGCTTTGAGAATGGGAATTTCTTATGAAAGTTTTCTACGTCTTACACCAAAGAAGATAGAAATATACGCAGAATCATATAAATGGATGTTACGCGATAGGGATTACGAAAATTGGCTTATGGGTCAATATAATATGAAAGCCTTTTCTGTTGTTCTGGATCAAGTATTATCCGGAATGAATAAAAGAAAATCAAAAGCAAAATATTTCGAAAGTCCTATTTTGGAAATGGCGGAAAAGAACAATAAACCGTTATCCGAAAAAGATCTACAATTACAAAGGGAATTATTTGTTGCAAAACTTGAAGCAATGAAAACAAATTTTGAAATTAATCATAATAAACAGTAGCGCGTCAAAACCTACTGTTTTTTTCTGGCTATCGAACGGAGATAGTCACTGACCTAAAAAAGTTATAGGAAGGATGTGCGAAATGGGAACCACAGTAGACAGCCTTGAAATACAGTTACAGGCGCAAGCTGGAAAAGCGAATAATGCAATCGACACGCTGATAACGAAATTAGGGACATTAAACACATCTCTTACGAAAATAAACGGAAGCGGTTTATCTGGTGTGGCAAATGGTGTAGATAAATTAAGCAGATCTATGCAAGGGCTTAAAAATGTTGGAACAGCAGATTACACAAGACTTGCCAGGGGAATTGAGAAAATCGCAAATTTGAATAGTGGACAGATCAGTAAGGCATCAGGGGCGATCGTAAAATTCGGAAAAGGTCTTCAGGGATTAAATTCTGTTAACGTTTCAAAAACATCAAAGCAAGTAGCTGATTTGGCAAATGGAATAGCACGACTTGGGTATAAGAGTTCTACAAAAGCAATTGATAATATACCTAAATTATCAAAAGCAATGACGGAACTGATGCATAACTTATCAAAAGCACCTAGAGTTAGTCAAAATCTTATTGATATGACAAATGCGCTGGGGAGACTTGCAAGAACAGGAGCTTCTTCCGGTCGCGCTGCGAGCGCACTTGGAAATAGTTTAAACACTTATACGAAGTCTACGCATAAAGCTAGGATCGGCTCGAGAGGACTTGCTTCAGCGATCGGCAAGATGTACGCAACATACTGGCTATTATTCCGATTTGTTGGGAAAATTAAAGATTCCATAACAATCGCATCAGACCTTGTGGAAGTGCAGAACGTTGTAGACACTGTTTTTGGCAATATGTCAAGAAAAGTTGAAGAGTACGCACAAAAGTCTATTGAACAGTTCGGAATGTCTGAATTGTCGTTTAAGCAGTACGCAAGCCGGTTTCAAGCAATGGGTTCGGCAATGGGGATTGATACAAGTTCTATTGAAAGTGCTAATTCATTTCTAAACAAAGCCACTGGTGGATATGTCGGTCTATCTGACTCTATGGCAGATGTATCATTGAATCTGACTCAATTAACAGCAGATATGGCATCTTTCTACAATGTCAGTCAGAAAGACGTTGCGGAAGATTTGGAAGCAATTTTTACTGGGCAGACACGTCCACTTCGTACATACGGACTTGATTTAACACAGGCCACACTTGCAGAGTGGGCTATGAAGAATGGTTTAGATGCAAACGTACAATCTATGTCACAAGCTGAAAAAACGATGCTTCGTTACCAATACGTATTGGCGAATACGTCGGCTGCGCAAGGCGATTTTGCCAGGACATCAAACACATGGGCAAACCAAATTCGTATCTTGCAAGAGCAGATAAAGAAATTTGCATCCATAATCGGAACTGGTTTTATCGCAGCGTTTAAGCCATTTGTTCAGACACTTAATAAAGTCATGGCAAAAGTCATTGATTTTACTAAAAATGTATTAAATGCACTTGGCCAAATTTTCGGTTGGGAATTTGAAATCAGTGGAGGTGGATTAGCAGACGATCTAGGAGATGTTTCGACAGATATTGGAGATTCAGCAGGAAGCGCAGGAGATTTAGCAGGCAATTTAGGACAAGCTGCCAAAAATGCAAAAAAATTAGTGACTCTTGGAATTGATGAATTAAATATAAATGCACCGGATGATAAAAGTACTGGCGGAGGCGGCTCTGGTGGTTCTGGTGGCTCCGGTTCAGGAGGTGCTGGAACTGGTGGAAGCGGTGGCTTGGTTGCGAACTTTAAACCTAACGAAAAACTGCTAGAAGCTTATAAAAGCAGTATACGAACATTGGAGCAACTTGGTAGCTATATTGGAGATACGTTGTCAAAAGCAATGGAAAGTATTGACTGGAACGGCGTATATAAAAAAGCTGAGAATTTCGGAACTGGACTAGCAAAATTTTTGAACGGATTGATTTCTCCTAGGTTATTTTATAATCTCGGAAAAACAATAGCCAATTCGATTAATACAGCTTTCCACTCTGTAAACGCATTCGCAATTGAGTTTGATTGGAAAGATTTTGGAAAGTCGTTAGCGAAAAGCTTAAAAGGATTTTTTGAAAATTGGGATGCTGGACTAACAGCCGAAACATTTAGCAATGTGGTAAGGGGAATTTTGCAAGCAATGACAGAATTCCTAGAAACTCTAGACAATGACGATACATTTGAGGATATGGGGCAGAGAATTGTTGATTTTCTGTGCGGTATTGATTGGGCTGGTCTTGCTTGGGACCTATCAAAGTTTTTTGTTGCATTAACATCCGCAATGTTAAATCTTCCAAACGATTTAGCAAGAGGAGTTGCACAAGGATTTGCCGATAAAATCTTTGGAAAAGGAGCCATCGAGATTCCAGAAATTGCGCTTTCTCCGGCAAGCTTAGCTGGGTTGCAATTACAATTTAGAAAAATATTAGAATGGGGAACAACAACTGCGGTTTCGATTGCAGGACAATTTCAAAAAGGATGGTCAGCGACACAACAATCGTGGGCAAGAGGAGAAGGGTTTTTTGAAGGCGTTTGGACTGGAATAAAAATTACTTTTTCGCCAGTAACTCAGTGGTTTGGGGAGAAGTTCAGCCAAGCATACGAGTCTGTAAAAAATGCGTGGGCGTTTGTGGGAACATGGTTTTCGCAAAAATGGACAGATATCAAAAATGCGTTTAAAAATGTAAAGCAGTGGTTCAAAGACGTGTTCAAAGGAGCGTATGATGGCGTCACTAGCATTTGGTCTGGAATAAAATCGTTTTTCGGAAAAGTAGCCAATTGGATTATCAATCCGATACAAAAAGCGGTCAATGGAGTGATTGATGGCATAAACTGGGTGTTTGATAAAGTCGGTGCGAAAAAACCATTAAAAAACTGGACAAATTATCCGAAGTTTGCATCTGGTTCGAACGGTCTTCCAAGCGATACGATTGGAGTCGTGAATGACCAAGCCGGTTCTACTTATAAAGAGTTAATTGTTCCACCACATGGAAAACCGTTTATTCCAGATGGAAGAAATGTCATGCTTCCAATGGAAAAAGGCACAAAGATTATGCCGGCAGGACAGACAAAAGCGCTTATGGACGGAATGCCGAAGTTCAAAAATGGTATTGGTTCATTCTTTAGTAACGCGTGGGAAAAGTTTACAAATTTTACAGGTGATGTACTTGATTATGTAGAACATCCAAGTAAAATACTACAAATCGCAATTGATAAGTTTACGGACTTGTCTGGAGTATCAAAGTTCTTTGTTCCGCTGGCAACGGGTGCGGTAAATAAAGTGTTTGACAGTGCGGTGTCTTACATCGAAAAATTGTTTGACTCTGTAGGCGGAAAAGGAATTAACGGTGCAATTAAATGGGCGATTGGAATTGCAAATGACAATAAGCATGGATATGACCAAGCGCACAGAACTGGTCCAGACTACGATTGTAGTTCATTTATTACGACAGCACTAAAAAAAGCAGGATTCAATATCGGAATTGGAACAACAAGTTCTATGTATGGGCAGTTAATGACTGCGGGATTCAAAAACGTTGCAAATTCTGTAAATCTTTCTAGCGGAAAAGGGCTGAAAAAAGGAGATGTCCTGTTAAGACCGGGAGCGCACACCGCAATGTATGTAGGAGATGGAAAAATTGTACATGCTTCCATCAATGAACTTGGGCGAGTTACAGGAGGAAAAACAGGAGACCAGACAGGAAAAGAGATTGCGACAAGAAGTTATTATAATTACCCTTGGACATATGTTTTTCGGTATGCAAAAGGATTTAAGAACGGAATTGGAAGAATCGGACTTTCTGATTTAATCCCTCAATATTCTGTTGGTGGTTTCCCAGAAGATGGATTGTTTATGGCGAACAGAGGGGAGCTTGTCGGTCAATTTTCAAATGGACAGACAGCAGTTGCAAATGATTTTCAAATTGTAGGAGGAATCAAACAAGGAGTAAAAGAAGCGGTTGCTGAAATACTGGCTCCGTATTTGTCAGATATAGCACAAAATACAAGAGAAACTGCTGACAAAGATTTGACAGTTAAGATACAAGACCGCGATATCGTAGATTCTTATAATAGGGGAAAAAGAAGAGCGGGATTTTCGTTTACTTAAAAGGAAGGCGTCTACTTCGGTAGGTGCCTTTCTTATGAAAAATAAGGAGGTGGTCAGATGGCTTTATCATCGTTTTTAAATGTAAATGGTTATGATTGGCCATGTCCGGCAAGAGGGTTCTCTTGGACAATTACAACAACAGTAAATGGTGCAAGAAACGTAAATAATGCAGTAGTAGGAACCAGAGTTGGAAGAGACTTATACAAACTGGATAATTTAAAATGGGTTGGTCTGTCGCCGAAAACACGTAAGATGATGTTGGATTCTATTAAACCGTTTTATGTGCCTGTTACGTTTGAGGATATGGCTAATCCCGGACATCCGATTACGATTATTATGTACCCAGGAGACAGAAAAGGAACACCACTTTTCGTTGACAGGCTTACGCATATGGTTACGCAGGATGAAACATTAGAGTTCAATTTGATTGACGCAGGTAGGTGATAATATGCAAGCGGTGAGTGATGCTTATATAGAATCCATGAAGAGTCCGTTTAGGAATCGAGAATACATCAGAGCAAGCATAGGAATTATTAATTCTGATGCGCAAAATAATGCGATTGCAGACAAGACAAATGTATTCACATATTTTTCAGACCCAAAGAAACCGTTTACGGATTATTCAGTAAATCAAGTTTATGCGACAGCAGAAGAAAACTTCTCCAAAGTTGACGGTAGTATGTATTTTCTTCCGAATAGGGAAAGTGGATTACACTATTATAATAACGGTATGGTAACGGAGGCACTTTTGGGGGAAATTCGAATATCATTTAGTGGTTTGATGGCATTGGATATTAAAGGACTTACCATTGATTTTGGAGACTGTTACCCGACAAAATTTACTGTGGAAAATGAATCTGTAAAATACCAATACGAGAATAATAATCCAAGGTTTGTTACAGAAGATGTCTTTGACGGAACATCTTTTATTTTGATAAAGCCTACAGAAATGGTAAACGGGCAAGGTAGATTGAGAATTAGAAAAATTAATTTTGGAATTGTGGATTCATTTGGAAATGATGAAGTGCTTTCTTATTCATTGAATGAATTTGTTTCTTCGACGACAGAAACACTTCCAAGCAAAGATATTGAACTGGTTGTGGACAATCAAGATTCTTTCTACAACCCGGACAATTTAGAAAGTGCAATCGGATATTTAGAATTAGGGCAGGAAGTAAAGGTTTCTTTTGGATATGATGTAAGTGGAAATGGAGATATTGAATGGTTGCCGGAAATGCTTACCTACTTAAAAAGTTGGAATGCGACTGATGAAAAAGCGCAGTTTATATGCACAGATTTGTTTGATTCAATGGTTGGAACGTATTACAAAGGTATTTTCAGAGAGCAAGGAATATCGCTCTATGACCTAGCCGTGGATGTATTTGAAGATGCCGGAATTAGTGCAGATAAGTATTATATAGATTCTTATTTAAAAGACATATTTGTATACAATCCAATTCCACCAGTGAAACATAGTGAAGCGTTACAAATAATAGCAAACGCCGGACGTTGTGCACTTTACGATGATCGGGATGGAAGAATCCACTTGCAAGCGTCTTTTAAACCGGATATGTCTATTTCTTCAAACGGAGAAACGAAGTATAGTAAGGTTTCTAACATATTAAACGACACAAAAAAAGACGCTTATGCAGTGTGCAGCAAGGACTTCTCAAAAGTGGATGGAAGTCTATTTTTTATGCCACAAAACCAAAGCGAATATAAAAATGTTGGATATGTAAGTGAGCAAATTGCCAATTCGGATGGAGTATTTACAGAGAACCCAAAACTGACAGTATTTTTAGAGTCTGGTTTTATTGCCTATGGATTCAAGGTTAATTTCAGAAATATTGTCCCGAAAGAGTTTGTAATACGCACATATTACGAGGATACAGAAGTCGAAACATTGACTGTAAATCCAACAAGCGAAAATTATGATACGCAAAAGCGTTTTGAACTTTTTGATAAAGTTGAAATTGAATTTACAAAAGGATATCCGAATAGCCGAGTGTTCATTGATAATATAACGGTTGGCGATGTTACGAATTATCACATAGAAAGAGATGATTTGAACAGTTCTCCTGTTTCTTTGAGACAAGATAAAGTCCGGAAAATATCCGTAATAAGAAACAACTACTACAAAGATAATACACAGCAAGAACTACTGACAGAAGATGTGGAATTAAATCCAACTGATGTTGAACGGACGTTTTATTTCCGCGAACCATCGTATGACCTATCTGTAACAGTAGAAGAAAACAATGTAATCAAAGCTTCTATTGTAGATAAGAGTAATTATTTTGTCAGAGTTAAGTTTACAGGAGTTACGGGGAAATCAACCGTAAGAGTAAGAATAGACGGAAAAGAATATAAACGGGAAATAAACAGATACGTGGTTTCGCACAATCAAAACGGTGAAGATATAGAATGGGACAACCCATTGATAAGTACGGAATCGTTAGCAAAAGAGTTGGAAATTTGGCTGGCATCCTACTACTTAGGACGGGTAACGTATGAAATTGACTGGCGTGGAGACCCAAGAGTTGATGCGAATGATTTGTTTTATTACGAATTAAAAGATGGAAGAGAGCAAATGATTCGAGCCTATGAAAATAGTTTATCTTTTAATGGTGCATGGTCTGGAAAAATAAAAGCGAGGGCGGTGGTTGTATAAATGATTGAGTGGATAAATCCAAAAGTTAATTGGACAGAAAATGATCGCTTTAATATAAGTGACTATAACCGAATCAAAAACAATTTATCTTATTTAAGAGAAAGAGCAAACAGTATCATAAGACCATTTTCTATAGAGGATATGGGAAATGACTTAGCGGAATACACATCTTATTGGGATGTAAACGTGTTCAATTCGTTCGAAAAGAACTTAGATATTGTAAATGAAAATGCGTACAAAATGGATTATGGGACAAGACAAGTTTTTTACGAAAATGGTATGTTTATAAAATATGACGAATTAAATAGGATAGAATCCGCCATGTTAGATATTTACAGTTGGATGGAACGACAATCACAAGGGCAAAGAAGATTGTCATTCACATTAGGTAGATTTAAGGAGGTAAGAATATAATGGCAAAACAAGAATTACCAGTTGATTTCAAAGATGATGTTTTACAAGCGGCAATGGCGGGTAAGAGGAAGTATAGGGTAATACAAAATGAAGATGGAACAATCTCGCTTGATGATGTCACTGAGTATTCACAAATAGGTAATAGTTATGGGGCTGCTCAAATGAATGCAACGAATATGGCGGTAAATGAAAGCTTTGACAAAAACAAAGTGATTGATTCTCTTGATGATATTGCAGCGAATGAGTCGGCGGGGTATGCTGCCGGCGCATTAGCAGTTCGTGAACTAAATGGCAAATCTATTATTGAATCCGGTAAAAACGACAATGGTTATTACCGA